>ENA-UPAD01000217-UPAD01000217.1-bioreactor-metagenome-genome-assembly--contig:-NODE-217-length-88706-cov-147.935601_pt1 | contig 88706 bp, 89 predicted proteins | sample MGYA00238179_ERZ772710 | MGnify/ENA primary metagenome ERZ772710 (study PRJEB29004, sample SAMN07631245) | bioreactor metagenome | isolation source: Switchgrass digestor | place: USA: Dartmouth...
TGTTGGAGTTCCGAAGTTTCTGTCCCTCGGCACCCCAACATTTATTATAGAACCGCATAAGGTGAGTTTACCACGCTACACTCGCAATGACATCACAGGTACTGTTTTGCGGGTTTTGTAAGATTGCAGCGCTACACTCAGTTCCGCTCGCAATGACAGTCCGGACCTAAGAGATTGGAAGTTAGATACTGGAAAGAGATTGCCGCACTGGGCCCGCAATAACACCTGAAGGCATAAAAAAGGCCCCCTTCGAAGGCCTTTCATACTGTTCAGTTGATCTGTCTTGCATGAACCACCAGCCGGTGAGTGGCTATCATCACCGGATGGCAGGTGAACAGGGTCAGGATCTTTTCCGAATCGCTCTGTTTAAGGATGGACAGATCATCGGGCTCTATGATGTGCTTCTTGTACACTTCGTACTCCAGGGTTTTATTCTTGGTCTGCACCACGATCCTGTCACCAGGTTCCAGTTCATCCAGACGGTTGAAGTATTTGCCAAAGGTATAGCTCCGGTGCCCGGCCAGCACCACATTCCCGATCTCGTCAAAGTTCCCTGTTTCGGGCATCCTTCCCGCAGCCACACGGAGGGTCTCCTCATCCACACCGTCCATCACAATCATCTTCAGCTTTATCTTGTCGATGATCAAAACAGCTGTCATCCTTTGCTTTATCTCTTCAGCCGACATGAGCGGCTTCTTGGTTGATGCCGGCGACGGACTTCCGCCAGCAGACGGCTCTTCTGCTCCATCCCCATCCGATGGGGCAGGTTCCGGGCTGACAGCTGTTGCGGACAGCACCGTACTGTCAGACGCCGGTGTCTCATCGAGGCTCGGTACCACAATCTCCTCAACGGAAGCCTGCTGGGCTTCCTTCAGGAACTGTTCAATGATATCTTCACTCCGCCTGGCATTAATGTGGGTGATGACAAGAGGAACACATATCAACAGCAAACCGATAGCGCAGAGCAGGACGGCTATCCATTTGCGCGTGTTTCGATGTTTTTTTCCGGTCTTTCGGCCATCCGTTCCGGCCTCACACGAATCACTGTTGCTGTCGGTCCTGGAGGTCGCCTGAGCTGCTTTTTCCCGGTTCGTTTCCATCGGCTCCGTCTTCTTCGGATTCATAATGGTTACCTCCTCTGGTAATACCTTTCATAAAAAAGAATAAAGCAACCATGGTACCGTATGCAACAGCCGATTCAGCCAGGTATATCCTGAAAACAAAAAGATTGACAAGAAGCAGTACGAAAAAGAGCAGCATCAGCCATGCCAGGATTCTTCTTAAAACATTGAAACCTTTCGCTTTCAAGAAATCTCATCCTTCCTGCTTCTTTCTGCGTTTCTCCAGCCATTCCCTGAGCTTCAGCTCATAACCGTTGGCCGTGGGATGGTAGTATTGGGTACCCTTCATCTCAGGCGGCAGATATTCCATGTCATAAACGATATTGCCCGGGTAATCGTGCGCGTATTTATAGCCGACACCGTATCCCAGGTGCTCCATGCCTTTGACCGGCGCATTGCGAAGATGCATGGGAACCTCCCCGGTATATTTCTTTTCCACATCTTCAAGCGCCTTTTCAATGGCCATATAGGAAGCATTGGACTTGGGACTGGTGGCAACCATCACCGCCGCCTCGGCCAGGATAATCCTGGCCTCCGGCATCCCGATCATGCGGACGGCCTCAGCAGCAGCCACCGCCACGGTCAACGCGTTGGGGTTGGCCATGCCCACATCTTCAGCGGCACAGATCATGATCCTTCTGGCCAGGAATTCCGGATCCTCCCCGGCATAGAGGGCCCGCGCCAGGTAAAAAACAGCTGCGTCCGGATCGCTGCCCCTCATGGATTTGATGAAGGCACTGATATTATCATAATGCTGTTCCGCCGATTTATCGAAACGGACCGGTTTCTTCTGCACGCAGTCCACAATGATGTCCAGCGTTATATGGTATTGCCTGTCCTCGTTCATGGGAGTGGTCATCACAGCCAGTTCCAGTGCGTTCAACGCCACCCTGGCATCACCGCCGGCCATTTCGATGAGAAACTCCCTGGCATCTGAATCGAGGCGCACCGGCAATTCTCCCAGGCCTCTTTCCCTGTCGGAAAGCGCCATATCAATGATCCTGGAAATATGCTCCTTTTTCAGTGGTTCAAGCATGAAGACCGTGGAGCGTGAGATAAGGGCCTTGTTGACCTCAAAGAAAGGATTCTCCGTGGTGGCCCCGATCAGCACCACCGTACCGTCTTCCACGTAGGGAAGCAGGGCATCCTGCTGCGCCTTGTTGAACCGATGGATCTCATCGATGAACAGAACCGATTTTCCGCCCGGATTCAAAAAGGTATTCTGGGTATCCTCCACAACCTGCTTGATATCCTTCACGCCGGCAGTCACGGCATTGAGCCTGTAAAAAGGCGCCTTGGTGGTATTGGCGATGATGCGGGCGATGGAGGTCTTGCCCGTACCCGGCGGGCCAAACAGGATGATGGAGGAAATCCTGTCGGCCTGGATCATGCGGTGCAGCATTTTGCCTTTGCCTAAGATATGCTCCTGTCCCACAAACTCATCCAGGGTTCTGGGTGCCATCCTGTACGCTAGAGGTTCCTTGTTCGCCATGGCTCTCTCCGTTGGTCTTTTTCCGTCTTCTTTTTTTGGGCAGAAGGCCGTAGGCTTCCAGGACCTTCTCCCTGTTCTGCTCTTCATAGCGGGCGTAAAGATCAGGCCGCCTGGCCTTCGTCCGTTCCAGCATCTGCAGGAAACGCCACTTTTCTATATTGGCATGGTGCCCTGTGAGCAGGATCTCCGGCACCTTTCTTCCCATGAACTCAGGCGGGCGGGTATACTGGGGATACTCCAGAAGGCCGTCGTAATGGGATTCCCTGGAGAAGGATTCCTCCGAAGACAAAACGCCGTCCACAAGCCGGGACACGCAATCCACAAGGACCATGGCAGGCAGTTCGCCGCCGGTCAGGACATAATCCCCAATGGAGATCTCGTCATCCACGATCTCTTCCAGGACCCGCTCATCCACACCCTCATAATGCCCGCATAAAATGATGAGATGCTTTTCTTCCTTCAGTTCCCGGGCAATACTCTGGTTGAACAGCCTGCCCTGTGGGCTCATATAAATGGTCCTGGGCCTGTACCCTACTTCATCCACCACGCTGCGCCAGGCATCATAGATGGGCTGTGGTGTCATCACCATGCCGGCTCCGCCGCCGTAGGGGTAATCATCGGTCTTCCTGTGCTTGTCCTTCGAGAAATCCCGGATATTGATGGTACGGATGTCCAGGATCCCTTTCTCCCTGGCCCGGCCAATGATGCTTTCATTTAAAAAACGATCGACACTCTCGGGAAAGAGTGTCAGTATGTCAAACCTCATCCACCAAACCCTCCGGAAGTATCACCTGCATCCGCTTATTCTCCAGGTCAACCTGGGTCACTACCGACTTCAGCGCAGGAATCAGGATCTCCTTTTTTGTTTTTCTGTCGGTCACCACATACACGTCATTGCTGCCCGTCTCAAGGACATCGGTCAGTTCGCCCAGCAGCTGATCCCCCTCGTAAACCTGCATGCCGATGATATCACAGATAAAGTATTCATCCTCTTCAAGGGGCCTGGCATGTTCCCTGTCCACCAAAAGCTCACAGCCCTTGAGCGTTTCGGCGTCGGTCATATTGTCGATGCCCTGAAGCTTCACAAGGACAAACTGCTTGTGGTACCTGACCTTGGTCACACGATACTCCCGAAGCCTGCCGTCCACCCTGATCCACGTGTATAGCAGGTAGTCAAAGCGCGAGATATCCGACGTCATCGGGATGACGCGAAGTTCTCCCCTGACGCCGTGGGTATTCACGATCTTCCCTACTGCAAGGAAATCCTTTTCCTTCTCCATAGACGCCGCCTTTCCTTTTGTTGTCTTTCCAGGCTTCAATCAAGCCTTTTCGGGTAATTGAACGAAAACGCCATGATATGTCAAATCCCCGGAAATGCAGCCGGGGACTCAAACCTGTCTATGCAAAAGATTTCTGTATCACCGGACGATGCTCGCCGCATTTGCACCGGATCAGCATCCTCATGACTGAATGGGCTTTTTGACTTCCTTGATTCCCCACTTCTTGATGGTGACCTTGGTACGCTCGATGCTGGTTTCAAAAGTAACCTCATCGTCCTTGATATTGACAATCTTACCGCACAAACCGCCGATGGTCACGATCTCGTCGCCAACGATGGCACTGTTGATCTGGTCGCGCAGCTTTTTGTCCCTCCTGCGCTGCGGTACGATGAGAATCACATACATGAGAACCAGCGGAAGAATGATGATGAGCATGGACCAAATCGATGAAGCGCCGGTCAGTTCATAGCCCGGTGCGTTGGGATCGATATCAGCTGCCGCTTCGGCCAAAAATGGCAAGAAAAACTGCATAAAAGTAACCTCCCAGTCTTTTTCCGTTTGAACATCAACGGTATTATACATTATTTGCCGCAGATTAGCAATGTTTTCAGCTTTTTATGGCTTCATTCCCGGATACTGCCCGAAAAATATCTTCTGCCGTCTAGAGAGGGTAGCCGGACCGGGTGAAGAACTCCTTCCTGAAATCCAGCAGCCTGTCTTCCCTGATAGCCTGCCTGATATCGCTCATCAGATTTATCAGGAACCGCAGGTTGTGCCAGGTGGCAAGTCGCAGTCCCAGGATCTCCCCTGTCTTGAACAGATGCCGGATGTATGCGCGGGTAAAGTTTCTGCAGGCATAACAATCGCATTCCGGATCCATCGGGGAGAAATCACGGGCATATTTGGCATCCCGTACGATGATACGCCCGCTGGAAGTGAAAACGGTCCCGTTGCGGCCGATACGGGTTGGCAACACGCAGTCGAACATGTCGATCCCCCGTATAACACCTTCGATCAGATAGTCCGGGCTGCCCACCCCCATGAGGTACCGGGGTTTGTCCGCCGGAAGCAGGGGCACGGTGATCTCCAGCATCTCCTTCATGACCTCACCGGGCTCACCCACGCTCAGGCCACCAACGGCATACCCGGGGAAATCCAGGTCCGTAATTTGCTTGGCACTCTCCTTTCGCAGTTCCGGATAAACGCTGCCCTGGACGATACCGAAAAGCGCCTGGTCCTCCGGTCTTGCGTGGGCCTGTTTACAGCGTTTGGCCCATCGCGTGGTCATTTCCATGGACTTCCTGGCATAATCAAAGTCACAAGGATATGGGGCACATTCGTCAAAAGCCATGATGATATCGGCCCCCAGATCGTTCTGGGTCTTGATGGATATCTCGGGAGACATGAACTTTTTTGAACCGTCAATATGGGATCGGAAGGTGACCCCCTCCTCGGTGATATCCCTCAAGTCGCTCAGGCTGAAAACCTGGAAGCCGCCACTGTCCGTCAGGATGGACCGGTCCCAGTTCATAAAGCCGTGGAGCCCGCCTGCATCCCTCACGAGCTCGCTTCCCGGCCTCAGGAACAGGTGATAGGTATTGCTCAGAATGATATGGGCATCTATCTCCTTCAGTTCATCGGGTGACATTCCCTTCACCGTGGCCTGGGTACCCACCGGCATGAAAACAGGCGTTTCGAAACTGCCGTGGGGGGTGTGAATCCGTCCAAGACGGGCCCCCGACTGCTTGCATGTCTTGATGAGTTCGTATCTTATTGCGGGCATGCTATTCCCCTTTCAAAATGTCCTGTCTGTCCGATGTATCGGCACATGAAGATATTATACCACGTTTCACAGGCCGGTAGACAAAACGGTTACGCGAGGTTGAGCCTAAAGGTGGCATAAATAAAACAAAGCAGGGTTGTCCCTGCTCCAGAGCTCAAGTGTTTCGGTCTTTCAAATCAAAAGTTTGAATGGTCATCATGGTTGTATGAATCCCTGGGCTTGCCGAGAATCATGAGGATGCCACCCAGAATGAGAACGCCTCCAAACAGGTATTTGAACATATCGGCGATCCTTCCGAAGGAGAACAGGACAAAAAGGAGCACCGATAATGCCGTGAGGATGAATATGGGTACCAGCAGGGCGCTGTTGTTCTGGTTCCCAGCCAGGTAGAGCAGGAACAGCCCTACCGCAGGAGCCAGAATAAACCCGGGCCAGGTGATGCTCCATATATTGAACAGTTCCGAGATAAAACAGATACTGGAGATGGTCGCCAATATGCCGATGGGAACCAGCAGACCTGCGGATCGGGAACCGAACCAATACAGCAGAAACAACCCGAAAGCCGGCGCCAGGATGAACCCCGGCCACACCAGCCTGTAACCGAAGAGTTCCCCGAAAAGCGTTGTGGCCGCCACAGTGAACAGGATACCTGCAGGCACAAGAAGTCCTGTGCCATAAGGCCGCCTGGACAAATAGCCCATGAAGAAAAACCCTGAAATGAGCAGGATGATCATCGGCCATGAAAGTCTGAACATCCAGGACATATCGAGAATGCCTACATTCCCCAGGATCATGACGATCCCGACGAATATCAGCAGAATGCCCGTCAAGTATTTTTTGCCTTTCATGAAATACCGCCTCCGTATGTTCGGTTGATAACCATTATTATACAGGCCTCGGATGATAAAACAATATAACGCCCATTAGAATTGGATTAGAAACTAATAGACAAACATGGCATCACCGAAGCTGAAAAAGCGGTATTTCTGTTCAATGGCTTCCTGGTAGGCCCGCATGATGAAATCCCTTCCCGCAAAAGCGCACACCAGCATCATCAGCGTGGATTCGGGAAGATGGAAATTGGTGATCAGCGCGTCAACCGCCTTGAACTTATACCCCGGATAGATGAAGATATCGGTCTCGCCCTGCCCCGGACTCACCATTCCCCGGTCATCTGCAACCGTCTCCAGTACCCGGACACTGGTGGTACCAACGGCAATCACGCGGTTGTGGCTTTCCCGGGCGCGGTTGATCATCTCGGCGGCCTTCTCCGACACGCTGTAGAACTCCTTGTGCATGTGATGCTCCAGAATGTTTTCCACCTTGACGGGGCGGAAGGTTCCCAGCCCGACATGGAGCGTCACCTCGGCCACTTCAACCCCTCTGGCCTTTAAAAGCTCCAGCAGTTCCTCGGTAAAGTGGAGCCCGGCTGTGGGTGCCGCCGCAGAGCCGTCCACCTTGGAGTAAACGGTCTGATAGCGCTCCCTGTCCTCCAGGTTCTCGGTAATATAGGGCGGAAGCGGCATGATACCCACCTGGTCAAGGACCTCTTCAAAAACCCCGTCATAATAGAATCGGACAATGCGGTTTCCCTCATCGGCTATCCTGAGGATTTCCGCCCTGAGCCTGCCGTCCCCGAAAGCAAAACGGCTTCCCGGTTTGGCCCGGCGGCCCGGCTTGAGGATGACCTCCCATACATCGTTTTCAAGCCTTTTCAGGAGGACAAACTCGATCTTGCCGCCGGTACCCTCTTTCTCCCCCAGGAGCCGTGCAGGGATCACCCGGGTGTTGTTGATGACCAGGCAATCGCCTTTCCGGAGGTATTCCTGGATATCCCTGAAAACACGATGGGTCATGGTCTGCTTTTCGCGATCCAATACAAGAAGGCGTGACTGGTCACGCCTTTCCAACGGATGTTGTGCGATCAGTTCCTTAGGAAGCGGATACCAAAAATCTTTCAGGTTCATAAAATGCCTCTTTTCTGCGCATATCCCCCGCATCGGGGAGCCGGATACCGGTCATGCGCTTTGCGCTTCGGTTTTTGTCATCCGGCGAAGCAGCTCATTGCTCTTTTCAATGAACTTCGCCATCCTCTCCGGATCAAGCTGCTTGTGGTTGAGGACGGCCAGATCGTATACATAGCCTGCGGCAAACAGCGCATCGGACTTCTTGTCCTGATCCTCGTACAGCCTGATGATATCCCGTATGAGCGGGTTGCTCAGGTTCAGGACCAGGGTCTCCTCAACGGGGAAGAGATCCGGGTTGATGGTGTTGCCGAAGGTCTTGCTCATCTCCCTGAAACGCCTGGACTGCTCATCCAGCAGGATAATGGCAGGCATGGTTTCGTTCTTCAGGCTCTCCACGCTGACCTTCAGGTTATCCCTGGATGCAGCCTCCCTGAACAGCTTTTCAGCCTTTTCGAGGAGATCCTTCTTCTCTTTCTCCTCCGGTTCCCTGCCTTCATCCCTGATGGCCCCGGCAATATCGGCATCGATGCAGACGAATTTCACCTTATCCAGGCGGGATTCCATGAAGCCGATGAAGTGCGGATCGATCAGGGAATTCAGGATGACCGCGTCCAGGTTGTTGTCCTTAAACATCTTGATGTACTGGGCCTGCTGCCTGGTATCGCTGACATAATAAACCCTTTTCTCCTCCTTGCCCTTCTGCGGTTCCAGGTATTCATCCAGGGTAACATACTTGTCATGGATGGTCTTGTAAACGATGATGTCGCTGACCCTGTCGTAGAACTTGTCCTCCCGCATGCACCCGAACTTGACGAAGGGATGGATATCGTCCCAATACTTATTATATCCTTCCCGATCCTTTTTAAAGAGCAACTGAAGCTTGTCCGCAACTTTCTTGGTGATGTGGGCCGAGATCTTCTGGACATATCCCTCGTTCTGCAAAAAGCTCCTGGAGACGTTCAGCGGCAGATCCGGGCAATCCAGGCACCCCTTCAGCATGAGCAGGAATTCGGGAATGACTTCCTTGATATTGTCGGCTACAAACACCTGGTTATAATACAGCTTGATCTTCCCCTGCACCGTGTCAAACTCATGGCGCAGCCTGGGGAAATAGATGATGCCCTTCATGTTGAAGGGATAGTCCATGTTGATATGGATCCAGAACAGCGGATCGTTAAAATCGGTAAAGACCTGGTGGTAGAATTTCCTGTATTCCTCGTCGGTACAGTCCTTCGGGTTCTTCAGCCAAAGGGGATTGGTATCGTTGATCGGGGTTTCGGTTTTCTCCTTCCCCTGATCCTTTTCCGGGATCTCTTTCAGGAAGATCTCATATGGAAGGAATTCAAAATACTTTTTGACGATCTCCCTGAGCTTCCAGGTATCCAGGAATTCCTGGGAATCCTTGTCCAGCTTGAGGGTGACCAGTGTTCCCCTTTCCCTGCGGTCCGACGGTTCCATGGCATATTCGGTATCCCCGCTGCTCTCCCAGTGAACAGCCTCGGCGCCCTCCCGGTAGGACAGGGTATCTATGGACACCCTCTCGGAAACCATGAAGGACGAATAGAAGCCCAGGCCGAAATGGCCGATGATCTGCTGATCGTCGGTCTTGCCGTGGTATTTCTCGATAAAGTCCTTTGCTCCGGAAAAAGCAATCTGGTTGATGTATTTTCTGACCTCTTCATCGGTCATGCCGATCCCGTTGTCGTTGATGCTGAGGGTCTGCTTTTCCTTGTCGACAATGACCTCAATCCTGGGCCTGAAGTCATCCTCAAGCCTGGCTTCTCCCATCGCCGCCAGCTTTTTCAGCTTGCTGATGGCATCAGCCGAGTTGGATATCAGTTCCCTGATGAAAATATCCTTTTCAGAATAAAGCCATTTCTTGATGATGGGAAAAATGTTCTCGGTATGGATGGAAAGGCTGCCTTTTTCCTGTATCACCTTGGAATCACCTCTCATTGAGTGGAGTATTGTCAGCAGGAATATAAAAGGGTCGGCCGATATGCATGGCAAAAAGCAGCAAGCGTCCGACTCCATGGAATATGATAATATGATGGTCAGAGTATGTCAAGAATTGCATGAACCCGTAGTCCATATCAATTAAAAAAGGATATTTCAGCCCTGAAATATCCTCTGGGATCTTACCATGACTTAAGTCTCACACAGCCTCTTCCTTGGCTTCGTCCTGTGCGCTCAGGCTCCGCAGCGATTTCAACTGTGCCCGGATGATGCTCTCAACCTTAATCCTGTAGGCTTCCACTTCACGCTGCAGCCTTTCGTACTCATAGCGTATGGTCAGTACTTCCTGGTTGGCATCCTCAATAATCTTCCGGGCGGAAAGCTCGGCTTCCTTGACGATATTCTCCGCATTCTTCTTGGCATTCTGTATGATCTCGTCGCTGGTTTTCTGGGCGATGATCAGGCTGTTCTGGAGGGACTGCTCAATTCCTCTGTAGTAGTCCAGCTTTTCCTGGACATCCTGGAGCTTATCCTTCAGCTTGTTGTTCTCCTTGATGTAGGCGCTCATGTCCTCAACAACCTTCTCCAGCACATCTTCCACCTGAAGCTGGTTAAAGCCAAACAAGGCGCGTTTGAACAGGATGTTCTGAAGATCGTTCGGCGTAAAATTCAACCTGGTCACCCCCCGAATCATAACACAAGAAAAATGCGCGTTCTTTCTACATGACAAACTATCCGGGACACCATGCCGGCGCGTTCACCTGAGCAGACGGCTGATAAAATACAGGATGAACATGGCCACAACCGGCGATAAGTCCAGCCTCATCCTGGTTTTGCCGGGCTTTTGTGCCAAAAGTTTTCTCACAGGAATCAAAAGAGGTTCCGAGACCTGAATGATAAACTTCATGAACGCGGAATCCCTCTTGATGACGAAAAACTCGCACACCACTCTCAACAGGATGACGGCTTCCATCGTATAAACAACGGAACGGAGCGCAAAAGCGCAAGCCTGCAGAAGTATCATCTGCTTATTTTACCCAGGAGAAAACACCCTTATTGTGCATCTCGTCTTTCAGATCGCCGGTGATCTCGATGCTGGCCGGCGTCGCCAGGAAGATGCCGTTGGATATCTTCTGGATATCGCCGTCAAGGCAGTAAACAGCGCCGCTCAAAAAGTCCACCATTCTTTGAGCAGTGGGCGTATCCACGTTTTCCACATTCATGATGACGGGTTTGTTGGATCGGAGATGATCGCAGAGATCCCTGACTTCCAGGATGTTCTGGGGAGACATGATAACAACCTTCAGATTGTTGTTGTTATTCATGCTGAGAATTTTTCCCTGCTGGTTTTTGCGGGAGGAGTAACCAGGTTTCTGAGGAACACTCTCCACGATTTCGTCCTCGTAGAACTCCTCTTCCTCGTCTGGATTGGACTCCCAGCCCACAAAGTTCAGAAACTTTTCAAGCGCTTTAGCCATGGTATCTTCCTCCAGTTCTCTTAAGTAAGTAAACCGGTTAAGGCAGGTACACCCTCTCTCCGAAAATGGCACTGCCCACCCGGACAATGTTGGCTCCTTCTTCAATGGCAACTTCAAAATCGTTGCTCATGCCCATAGAAAGAAATTCCATATTTATATTGTCCATGCTTTCCCTTTGGATGTCAACTGCCAAATTGCGCAATTCCCGAAATACCCAGCGGACTTCTTCGGAATTCTCAGCATAGGGAGCAATCGTCATTAATCCTTTGATATGGATATTACCCAGCTTTGCCACATTCCTAACAAAATCCTTCAAATTCTCCGGGGATACGCCCGTCTTGGTTTCTTCACCCGATACATTGACCTGTACCAAAACGTCCCAGATCCGTCCGATCTTTTCACCCCTGGCGTGAAGGGTCTCGGCCAGTTCCATCCTGTCCAGGGAATGGATCAGGCTCACCCGGTGATCCAGGTATTTGACTTTGTTGGTCTGGAGCCTTCCGATGATATGCCATCGGCATGCTCTGTCTATAATATCGGCCTTTCGGAGAAACTCCTGAACCCTGTTTTCGCCGAAATCCCGAAGCCCCAGATCATAGGCCTGACAGATGATATCCGGCTCAACGGTTTTGGTTACGCCCAGAAGCGTAATCTCCTCAGGATTGCGGCCTGCCCTCAGGGCTGCCTGCCGTATCCTTTCCTTAATGGACTCAAGGTTCTCCTTCAGTTGCGCGCTGCTTACCCGACTCACTGTTCGATCACCTGTCCCTCTTCAATGTTTCTCGGATCGACAATGTAAAGGTCGAAGATATTGACAAGCTCTTCCTGGCTGACGCCTTCCAGGTTCTCGATGATGGCATAGTAATCCTGCCTGGCCACGATGCGCACGCGTTTGTAACGTGCCTTGTACATCTCCACGATGATGATATCGGCTGTCTGGTCCACCTGGTTGATATTGGTCAGGCTTTCAATGGGCACCTTCATCCCTGATACGCTCTGCAAAATCAGGTTTCCGGCAACTCCCCGCATATCCATGGTCTGTTCGATAAACCGGTTCATGCGGGCTATCACCACCGTGCGCTTACCGTCGCTCTCGCCGAAACCTTCTATTTCAATCGGAATGCGCTGGTTCATGTCATCCAGTTCCACCTGGAGTTCCAGCGTTTTCCCGTTCATCTGCTCCTTTTCAAACTGAACCCGCAGTTCCTTTGCCATGTCATTGGAGATACAGAACACAAGCCAGGCTTCATCATTGATGATCAGCTTGCCGTAGCTGGTCTCCGCCGTCACTTCTATTTCGGAAGGCGTTATCCACCTTTCCGATACCGTTTCACCGGCCAGAACCTCATCGATGATCTGTACGGTCATGCTGTGCCTGTCCTCGGGCTTCCAGTCCTCGTAGCCGTCACAGTAATAGGCCACCACCCCGGAAGCAGGTGACCTGATGCTTTGGACCGATTTGATCTGGCTGCTTTTCAGCCTTTCCAGTTCCTCTTTTTCCGGGGCAAACTTCGAGTTGGCGCCAAGATTCTCAAGAACCGTGCGTGCTCTCGCTTCCAGGACCCGGTCCAGGGAACTTCTTACCGTTCCCAGTTCGCTGAAATCCCCCGAGTTCGAAAAATCGGCAAGCTTGCTGACCTGTTTTTCGATGGCTTCCTCCCAGATCTTCCTGTCGCTTCCAGTGGTATTTTCATACTCGCTGATCACGCGCTTGAGAATCGCCACTTCCTTCTGCCTGTAATTCTCGACCAGAGCGCGCATCTCCCTGGTAATGAAAGAAGCGATCTCCTGGTTGGCGGCAACCTTCTCGCCGTAGGAAACGGAAGGGATGAGAATTCCCGTCCCCGGAGCATCAAGAACCCGTTCCTTTCGGAGGAAGACACCCGTCATGGGCGTTTTGACTTCCAGGGTGGCTGTCTTGATAACTGCAATCTCCGTATTGGACGAAAACAGCCAATTCCACAGGGCAGGCAGATAGATCCCCGTCAAAACCAGAACCATCAGGCTGAACAGCCTTCTGCGTATCTTCTTCTTTTTCCTTTGTCTGTTAAGCTCCTGGTTTTTTGTCATTGGCATATCAACCTCCGGAGACCAAACAGTCACAGGCTGATGATCCCCCGTGAAGAAAGCTCCTGTATAGCGCTCATAACGCCCAGCTTAACATGCTCATAAACCAGGCCGCCCTGCATGTAGGCCGTATAAGGCGGCTTGATGGGCGCATCCGCGCTCAGTTCGATGGAAGAACCCTGGATGAAAGCCCCTGCTGCCATGATGACCGGCGCGTCGTACCCCGGCATGTCCCAGGGCTCGGGCGTAACAAACGCATCCACCGGGGACCCTTTCTGGATGCCCTGGCAGAACGCGATCACCGCATCCTCCCGGTTAAAGCGTATGGCCTGGATCAGGTCGCAGCGCTGATCGAAGGGACCAGGCCAGGTTTCAAACCCGAGGCGTCTCATGATCTCGGCCGTGAAAACAGCTCCCTTCAGGCTTTCAGCCACGATGTGCGGGGCCATGAAGAAGCCCTGGAACATCAGCCTGTTCTGCCCGAGGGTGGCTCCCACTTCCCTACCGATGCCGGGAAGCGTCATGCGGTAGGATATTTTCTCAACGGCTTCATGGGTTCCGACAATGTACCCGCCGGAGGGGACAAGCCCGCCCCCAGGATTCTTGATGAGGGAACCGGCCATCACGTCAACCCCCACATCGGTGGGTTCCAGAGGCTCGACGAACTCCCCATAGCAGTTGTCGACCATGATCAGGATATCCTTCCTGACGGCCTTGACCGTTTCAACCACCTTCGCTATCTGTTCGATGGTCACAGGCGGCCTGAAGGCATATCCCCGCGACCGCTGCAGAAAGACCAGCCTGGTGCGTTCGTTTATGGCTTCGGTAATGCGCTCGAAATCAATCTCGCCGTCCTTCAGGTCCACCTGCCTGTAGGATATCCCAAAATCCTTCAGCGACCCTGAGCCCGACTTTCCCCTGATGCCGATGACCTCATCCAGCGTGTCGTAGGGTTTGCCCGTCACCGAGAGCAGTTCATCCCCCGGCCTTAAAAGGCCGTACAGGCACAGGGCCAGCGCATGGGAACCACAGGTGATGCTGTGCCTGACAAGGGCATCCTCGGCCCCGAAAGCGCGCGCATATACAGCTTCCAGGGTCTCCCGCCCCTTGTCGTTGTAGCCATACCCGGTTGTTCCGGCAAAATGTGTATCGCTCAGCCTTTCAAGCTGCAAAGCACGAATCACTTTGAGCTGGTTGGTTTCCCGCACTTCTTCGATTCGTCCGAAAGCTTCCTTTACCGCTTCTTCGGCTTCCTTTGCCAGTGCCAGAATGGAATCCTTGATGCCGAATTCCGCATAGATATTTATCCGATGATCCATAGTTACCCCTGCAGTCATTCCTTACTATTTATATCGTCACTTTTCTCCTCTTGCATCGCTTCATGCCCATCATTCCCGGCTGTTTCAGCCAGTCTTTTTTCCTGGGCATCCTCCAGCTCCTTCAGGGTGTTTTCCACCTGCTCCCTTGTGATGGTGCTGGTATTCCAGAACTTCAGGGACAGGGCTGTGCGGCACATGTAGATGGCTTTATCCAGTTCCCCGAAATGGGCCAGGACGCGGGCATAGTTGTAGAAGGCTTCAGGGAATTGCGGCTTGAGCTTCATCAGCTGCATATAGATTTCCCTGGCCTCTTCGTATTCTCCCCGGAGCAGCCGGGTGCATCCCAGGTTGTCCAGGATGATGGCGTTGGTGCTGTTGAAATCATAGGCTTCCAGGTTGAAGCTCAGGGCCTTGTCCAAATCCCCCTTTTCCAGGTACAAAAAGCCCAGGGTGGCATAGACATTGGAATTTTTATAGCTCTCCAGAACCTTTTCCAGCAGGGATATGGCCTGGTCAAGCTCCCCCTTTTTCCAGAGCACCATGGACTTCGTTACATTGAGGGTACTCTTCTGCTCTTCCCTGGCCGCGTTGGCGAGGGCCTGGTCAATCTGGATCTCAGCCTCCCCGGTGTTGCCCAGCTTAAGCAGCAGCCACGCATAGGCGCCACGCATCGTGCTGTTCTTCGGGCTCAGCTTCAGAGCCTTTTCCAGAAGCCTTAGAGCTTTATCATAGTCACCGCTTGTGTAGGCCCGGCTGGCCAGATGGTTGAAGATTGCGGAAAGGTTCATGAGGGCAAAATACAGGACGACAACCACCAAACCGCCTGCCGTTCCCAGGCAGGTAAAGGCCAGATAAAAGACTACGAGCGGTAGAATAATCCGTACCAAAGCGGACACTGTCTGCATACGAAAACCTCCGTTGCTTCATGCCAGGAAAAGATGAAGGTTCATCACGGGAACCATCTGAATGAGACATCAAACAAAGCCTGCTCCATAAGCAGGCTCTATCATGATACCATTTTCACGCAGCTTTTTCAATGAAACCGGGAAAAGAAGAACCCGGCCCCGCCGTTTCATCAGCCCTCTTCCGAAGACCGACGTTCTTCGGGTTCGTCCCCCAGGGGCAGGTAAACGGAAAAACGCGTCCCCTCGCCTTCGCGGCTGGCTATCTTGATGCGCCCGCCGTGACGCAGGATGATGATCCGGGCTATGGAAAGTCCGAGCCCATGACCGCCTGAATGTCGGTCCCTGGCGGTATCCACCCGGTAGAAACGATCGAAGATGCGCGGCAGATCCTTTTCGGGTATCCCGATTCCCGTATCCTCAACCACCGCCACCGCATACCCGTTTTCCGCATATAGTCCGAATGTCACGACGCCGTCGACAGGGGTATATTTCAGGGCATTATCGGTAAAGATGCGCAGGGCCTGTTTGATCCTGGCATGATCGCCATACATGGCGATATCGGGTGATATCGCGCTTTTGATCGCATGGCCCGTGTTCAGCATCCGGGTTTCCTTCACCAGTTCCTCCATCATGTCGCTGAGGCTGAACCGTTCCCGCACCAAAAGCAGCGTGTCCCGATCGTTTCTGGCGATGAAGAGCAGTTTCTCCACCAGTTCCTGCATGTTGACAGCTTCCTTGTTGATGGCGGATATGCCTTCCTGGAGGATATCCTTATCGTCCTTGCCCCATCGTTCAAGCATCCTGGCATATCCCTGGATGACTGAAATGGGCGTTCTCAGCTCGTGGGACGCGTCCGACACGAACTGATTCTGCTTTTCATAGGCTTTTTCAAGGCGATCCATCATCCGGTTGAAGGTTAAGGCCATCTCATGGAGCTCGTCGGAGGTATCGCTCACATTGAGGCGTACATTCAGGTTCTGGGAGGAAATGCTGTTGGCGGTACTGATCAATTGGTCGATGACACCGAAGGTCTTCCGGGTAACCATACGTCCCCTGAACCAGACGGCCACCAGGGACACCGAAAAGATCAGCACGGCCAGGATGGCTGTAACGGCCAGTTTTGTCAGAAACGTTGACGCATTGAAAAAGACCAGGACACGAACCCGCTGTCCTCCGGGGAGATCCACCCGCTCGGACAGGGACATCCATGTGATGCCGTCCTGCCTGTGAAAAGCCACAGGAAAATGACTGACGGTATCGTTGCGGTAAAAACTTGAGGCCAGTATGTTATCCTCTTCGTCAAGAAGGATAAAGTGTTGTTCCCGGGCATCGTTTACCGCAGAGACCATCTCTGCGATATTTCCGGACTTTCTGATCCTGTCAAGCCAGGGCTTTGCTCCCCGTACCAGCTCCGCACAATTCATGAACGCAAAGGCTATGATCATCAGGAACAAGCCTGCCGACATGCACAGGATGAACATCCTGTTGTAGGAAGACGAGATTTTTGAAGCCAGGGAGTTCCTTGGCTTTTCGCCGGTTTGTGCCATTCCGGGCGCCAATCCGGCGTCATGGTTATTCCTGGTACTCAAAGATATACCCCACTCCACGGATGGTTCTGATAAAACTGACCCCGTATTTCTGATCGATCTTGCTCCTTAAATACCTCACATAGACATCGGTCACATTGGTATCGCCGATGAAGTCATAACCCCAGACATTCTCGATGAGCTTCTCCCTGTCCAGCACGATTCCCCTGTTCTCCATAAAATAGAGCAGGAGATCGTATTCCTTCTTGCTTAAGGGAATTTCCTCCCCGTCATAGGTCACTTTGTGCTGCAGCTTGGAAAGGACGAGCTTGCCGCAGGCAATGGTTTCATCGGCATTCTCCTTCTTCATGGCCGCTTTGCGCTTCAAAGCCACGCGGATCCTCGCCAGAAGCTCCTCGATGGCAAAGGGCTTGGTGACGTAGTCATCCGCTCCGCTGTCCAGCCCCATGACCTTGTCGGAGATATCATCCTTGGCGGTCAGCATGATGATGGGAATATCCGAGAATTTCCTGACCCTCCTGCAGACCTCTATACCGCTCATCAGTGGCAGCATCAGATCCAGCACCACCAGGTTGAAATCCCCGTTCTGTATGCGTTCCAGGCCGGTCCTTCCATCAGAGGCTATCTCCACCTCATAGCCCTCATGCTTGAGCTCCAGTTCCAGAAACCTGGCTATCTTGCTTTCATCCTCAACCACAAGAATCTTTTCCGGCATAGGCTCCTCCAGAATAAAGCTTCAGCACAGGAAATCCATGCGCTCCTGTGCCTGTTTTGCAAGAATCGGACAGTCCGGTTTTATCTATTCGATGGTATACTCCTTGTAACCATCCTTCTTGTCCTTGTCACCGGTTTGGGGTTCGGATGGGACCGGGCGTTCAGCGGGCTGGCCGGTCTCTTTCATCTTCTCGGAAATATTGCTGAAAATGGCATCAACATCGATGTTCCTGCTTTTGACATCGCGAACCGAAATTTTATAGCCAAGCATCATGAAAAACACGAACAGAACCACGATGATAACCCAAAAGGGCAGCAGGAACAGGAGCAGAATGACTGGTACATTGAATAATACCGATTTGCTGTCCTCGACAAAGATCCTGGTATCAAACCCTTTCTGCAGCAGGGTCGTCAGCTTATGCCCAAAGTCCTGTTGGGATCTGTCGTGGGGGATATGGGGAGCATGGTACCCGCCGCGGTGCTGGGCTCTTCCTGTCTTGCTCCTTTCAAAATCGATGATGGCATCCAGCAGATCCCCGTTGTTACGCTCAAGATAGAACTTGGCTTCCTCATAGCTGCTGTGCGTCCGTTTTCTGAATTCATCGATCAGTTCCATCGAAATCATCGGTCTCACCCCCTGCCCCGGGTTGCGTCCATATCATTTGCCCCGCGCCTGAGCTTTCTCCCTGATGCGGCTGATGATGTCTTCCAGGTTGTAATTCCCATCCTGTATCTCCCGGACGGAGAACCTGTATCCCAGGATCATCATCCCGATGGCTATCAGGACGAGCACGTGCCAAAACGGCACCAGAAGCAGCGGGAAGAGGATGGGAATGTTATAGGTTCTGTCAGTTTTATCGGTAACGACAATCCGGATGTCAAGGAGCTTTTGCAGGAATCTCCCGACTGTCTGGCCAAAATCGCTCTGGCTTGTCCGCTGATATCCGCGATGATGCATGATTTCATGGCCCGGCCGACGGTTTCCGGCCCGTTCATAGGCAATGATGGCCTCCAGCATGTCGCCATGATACTTTTCAAGATAAAACCTGGCCTCGTCGTAGCTGGCGTTGGTCCGCCTTCTGAACTCATCGATCATCTCAATGGTTATCATAAAGCCGCACCTCCAAAAACCTTTAGTGCCTCAATTACATGGATTATTGTAATCCGGAAGCATTAGGTGCAGCTTTATGATGAATTAGAATTCTATTAGAATCGGTGTACTATGCGTTAATGCAGCCGAATATTATTCCCACTCAATGGTGGCCGGGGGCTTGCCGGTGATATCATATACCACCCGGTTCACATGCGCCACCTCTTTGACGATGCGCTCTGAGACCCTGGCCAGAACATCATAGGGAATCCTTGCCCAGTCTGCCGTCACAAAATCCCTGGTGATCACGGCGCGCAAAGCCACCGTGTAATCGTAGGTCCGCTCATCATTCCTTACGCCGACGCTCTTCATGTCGGTGAGGATGGCAAAATACTGGTTGATGTTTCTGTCCAGACCGGCTCTGGCAATCTCATCCCTGAAGATATAGTCCGCCTCGCGGAGGATATCCAGCTTTTCCCTGGTCACTTCACCAATGCACCTGACCGCAAGACCCGGTCCCGGGAATGGCTGACGCCATACAAGTTCTTCAGGAAGCCCCAGCTCCAGGCCTACCTGTCTGACCTGGTCCTTGTACAGGGTTTTAAGCGGCTCGATGAGCCCTTCAAAATCCACAACGTCCGGCAGCCCGCCCACGTTGTGATGGCTCTTGATCACGCCTTTGCCGCCTGTGCCGCTTTCAGCGATATCAGGATAGATGGTGCCCTGGGCCAAAAATTCCACATGGCCGATCTTTTTGGCTTCTTCCTCGAAAACCCGGATGAATTCTTCCCCGATAATCTTGCGCTTCCGCTCCGGATCGGTAACCCCTTTCAGCCTGTTGAGGAAGCGCTCCTGGGCATCCACCCGGATCAGGTTCATCTTGAACTGGTTTCTGAAGACCTGCTCCACCTGGTCGGCTTCATTCTTCCTGAGCAGTCCGTGATCCACAAAGATGCAGATGAGCTGGTCTCCCACGGCCTTGTGTACCAGGGCCGCCACGACGGAGGAATCCACGCCTCCGGAAAGGGCGCACAGAACCCGCTTGCTTCCAACCTCGGTCTTAATGGCTTCAACCGATTTATCGATAAAATCCTTCATGCATGGCCACCTCTCATTTACGACATTTCCCATTGCCAGTTTTTTTATGTTAGGATTCTAACACAGTCTTTGGAAAAAATAAAGGGAATGCTGTGAAATAAAGTGGATGATGGCAAGCAAAAAGGCTGTCCCTTGCGAGACAGCCTTTTCTGGTGGGCAATGAGGAACTCGAATCCCCGACTTTCACCATGTCAAGGTGACACTCTACCAGCTGAGTTAATTGCCCGTGCGCAGTATATTATAGCGCGGTTTTTTGAAAAATGCAAGTACCTTCTTTCAGAATCCATCATGTGCCATTTATGCTTTTCCGGCAGCCCTTTTTCCTCATTTTCTTTTTTTCTGCTTTTTGCTTTTGGCAGCCGGTTTTTTGGCTCCGATGTGGATGAGAACGCGGGGATCCACGGCCTTTTTCGCCTTTTTCTTCGGCTTCGGCTGTTCACCGGCCGCATCTTCCACGCTGCCCGTTTCATCGTCCGTATCGTTTTCCGAATCCAGGAGCACAAAGTCTATCTGCCTTGTTTCCGGCGTCGCCTTGACCAGCTGGACCCTCACCCGGTCCCCTATCCTGAACCGCTTCCTGGTCCGCTCCCCGATCAGGGTCAGGGAATCGGCATCAAATGTATAGTAATCATCATCCAGGCTGCTCAGCCTGACCAGGCCTTCAATGGTATTGTCCAGCTCCACAAAGAAGCCGAAGGCGGTAACATTTGAAATGATCCCTTCGAATTCTTCTCCCAGCCTGTCTTTCATATACTCGGCCTTCAGCATATCCTCGCAGTCCCGTTCCGCATCCTCGGCTGCGCGTTCCCGCTCGGAATTGCTTTTGGTGATATCGGGCAGGATGCTCCTGTAATGCTCTATCCGCTTTTCATCCAGCCTGCCGCTCAGTTGTTCCTTCATGATCCGGTGGATGATCAGATCCGGATAGCGCCTGATAGGAGAAGTGAAATGGGAGTAATACTCTGCAGCCAGGCCGAAATGCCAGTTGTGGACATCGCTGTACCTGGCCTTCTGAAGGGACCTGAGCATCAGGGTGCTGATGACTTTCTCCTCGGGTGTACCCTTGATCTGGCGCAGGATTTCCTGGAGCGCTTTTGGATGCACATCCCGGTAACCTTTCAGATGATAGCCGAAGGAGCCCAGGATCCGGTTCAGGTTTTCCATCTTCTCCGGATCGGGGTCCTCATGGATCCGGTAAACAAAGGGTATGCCCAGCCAGTAGAAATGCTCCGATACCACCTCGTTGCACAGGAGCATGAACTCCTCAATGATGTTGTGGGCGATATTGAGCTCGTATTTCTTCACCTCGACCGGCTTGCCCTTTTCATCAACGATGATTTTGGCCTCGCCGAAATCGAAATCCACTGCACCCCGCTTCATCCTTTTCTCCTTCAGGATCAGGGCCAGTTCCTTCATCAGGCGGAAGTCCTCAAGGTGATCCTTATACCGTTCCTTAAGCGCCGGATCATCCTCTTCGAGGATCTTGTAGACATTGGTATAGGTCATCCTCTCCCGGACATGGATGACGCTTTTGAAAATGTCATGGTTCAGCACCTTGCCGTTGCGGTCGACCTCCATCATGACGCTGAAGGCCAGCCGATCTTCACCGGCATTGAGGCTGCAGATACCGTTGGACAGTTCCCGGGGGAGCATGGGGACAACCCGATCCGGGAAGTAAACGCTGGTTCCTCGCCTGAGCGCCTCCTGATCCAGCGCGGAGCCTTCCTTTACATAATGGGTCACATCGGCGATATGGACGCCCAGGCGGAAGTTGTTGTTTTCCAACAGTTCAATGGAAACAGCATCGTCCAGATCCCTGGCATCCTCGCCGTCGATGGTGACCATGCGAAGATCCCTTAAGTCCCGCCTGTCCTGTATATCTTCCTCACGAACTTTTTGCGGTGCCTTTCTGGCTTCCTGCAGCACCTCGTCCGGGAACTCGTAAGGAATATTGTAGGCCCGGATGATGGACAGGATATCCACGCCGGGATCCCCGCTGTCCCCCAATATTTCAATGATCTTTCCTTCTGCGTTCCGGTTGGCTTCCGGCCACTTGGTGATTTCCACGACCACTTTCTGTCCTTTTTTGGCGCCGTTGATGCAATCCTTGGGAATGAAAATATCCCTGAACAGGCGGACATGGTCGGGCGTCACGAAGCCGAAATGGTCGCTCAAGTCAAATTTTCCGACCACCGTCTTGTGGGCGCGGCTGATAACCCTGATGATTTCCCCTTCCTGCTTTCTTGCGGCAGCGGAAAGCTTCGTGAGCCGCGCCATCACCCTGTCGCCATGCATGGCGCCGTTGATCGCATTGGCAGGAATAAATACATCTTCGTCCCCGTTATCGGGAATCAAAAAGCCGAAGCCCCTCACATGGCCCTGGAACGTTCCTGTAATGAGACCCATTCGCTCCGGTACACCATACCGCCCCTTCTTGGTCCTGATGACCAGGCCTTCATTCTCCATCTCATCCAGGAGGCTTTGCAAGAGCGGTATATCTTCGGTTGGAACATCCAGAACGGTGACAAGCTCCGACAGCATCAGCGGCTTATAGGCTTCTTCCCGCATGAAGGCTAAAATACGGTTTTTTCTTTCTTCCATTATATTCAACGCATCATCTTCCTTTCAGGCTTCCGCCCCGGATTAAAGCAGGAGCGGCTTAACAGCCGCCCATCATTATCATGAATAGCTTTTTCGTTTTTTATTCAGACCCGCACCCGGCAGACTTCGCCCGGTTCATTGCATCAGCCCTGTTTATTTTGCATCCGGGAAGATCAGAAACACATCCTTAACAGCGTCCAGGGCGATTTTGGCAAAGTCCTCCACTGTCAGCCCCAGTTCGCTGCAGGACGCGATGCGTTCCCTGCTGATGTTCTTTTCAAATCCCGGATCGGCATAACATGCCATGATCCTGCCGGTATCCAAGGGGTTTATCGATTTGTCCGGCGTGCCTTGCACACAGGCCATGATCAGTTCAGCCATTGGTGACGCGCAATAAAGTGCCTTGTCAAGCTTTCTTCTTCTGGGAAGACCGTTGGCGGGGTTATGGGCCCTGACGGCATAGGCAATGGTCGGATCGAAGTCCAGGCTTTCCAGAATGTCTCCACCCATCTTCCCATGCAAAGCCATGTTGCCGTTGATTCGCTCCCAGTCGATGTCGTGTACCAGGCCGGTTATCCCCCACATGTCCACGTCCTCGTGAAAGTGCCTGGCCAGGGATCTCATAATCGCTTCAACTGCCAAACTGTGCTGAATCCGCTCCTGACTCTCAATTCTCAGCTGTAAGGCTTCCAACGCCTTTTCGCGTTCCACTATCTTCCTCCAAAACGGTTACTGCTTAAGCTAATTATATCAGAATGGAAATGCCGCGCAATAGCGAAACAGGAAGAACCGTGCATAGGCAAAAAAACTCCTGGTCAACATGATGCTGCATGCTCCTCATTTGATGCATTGATTTTATGCCCGGCGTAGGATACAATTTTAGCCGTGGCGTCGCCACGGCCAGTTCGCAAAATCCTGGCCGGCTTCATCAGGCGACAGACATGTCCATTGATGGAGCCAACCAAAACTACGGAGCTTCCGGCGGCTCAGATGAAGGACCGGCGGCATGGTTTTCCATGCTGAGAAAGGATGAATCATGAAACTGAATACCAGAACCATTGTCCAGGCTGCGCTGATCGCGGCAGTCTACGCTGCAATGACCCTTCTTATCAAACCTCTGGCCTATGGGCCCATCCAGTTCAGGATTTCCGAAGTGCTCACCGTTCTCCCGGCCGTTCTTCCCTCTGCCATCCCAGGTGTCTTTATCGGCTGTATCCTTGCCAATTTCATCGGTGGTTTCGGCATGGTGGACATCGTCTTCGGCAGCCTTGCAACGCTGTTGGCCGGTATATTCACATGGCTCCTGAGAAAGCGCAGAATCCTTCTTCCCCTGCCCCCTGTCGTGTTCAACGGCCTTATCGTGGGAACCTATGTTTACCTGTTATACGACAAGACTTACCCCCTGCCGCTGACCATGCTGTTCATCGCTATTTCGGAAGCCATCATCTGTTATGGTCTCGGCCTGCCCATGCTGTCCTTTATAAAAAAGAACAGGATGATCAGGGAGGCCCTGGGCATTTCCGAGGAATGATCCCGTTTGTTTTTGACTCCTTTGACTGGGTATATATTTACCAGTACAAACTTGCTTCATGGATAAAGGAGCTTTGGAATGAGACGGGTAAGTCTTGATAAGATCCGGGATGACGATGTTTTGGCGCGCACTTTATACGACATAGAAGGCAAGAAATTGCTCGGCGCAGGCGTCAAACTGACACCATCCATCGTTCAGAAACTGCAGGAAAAAGGGATTACAAGCGTTTACATTGAAGATGAAATATCCGAAAACGTAGAAATCCATGGCATCCTGACAGATGAGACCAGGAACCAGGCCAAACTGACCATTCGGAACGAAATGAACCGCCTGGCCACAAAGGGTGAGATAGATTACGCAGCCATCAGCCGCGTGGTGGATCAAATCATGGAGGAAATGCTGTCCAGGAACATCGAGGTCCTGAACGCCAATGACATCCGTACCCAGGATGAGTTCATCTATGCCCACTCCATCAATGTGTGCGTCATGGCCATCGCGTTGGCCACCAAGCTTTCGTTGCCCCAGGCCAAGATCAAAAACATCGCCATGGGGGCCATCATGCACGACATCGGCAAAGCCTTGCTTCCGAAAGAACTGCTCAACAAGAAGGATCCTACCCCCGCCGAACAGGAAGAGAGCAAAAAGCATCCCCTGCTGGGGTACCATGTGGTCAAGGATATGGCGGAAGCATCCGCTACGGCCAAAATCACCATTCTCATGCATCATGAGCAGATCAACGGCAACGGTTATCCCATGGGACTTTCGGGGGATTATATCCATTACTCGGCCAGGATCGTCAGCATATGCGACGCATTTGATCAGGCCATAAACGACGGGATCTACAAGAACGTCTACCAGACCACCGATGCGGTGGAATACCTGATCGGAGGCTCGGGTCATATCTTTGACAAATCCCTGGTTGAAACCTTCATCAAGATTGTTCCCATCTACCCTGAGGGAACCATTGTCCTGTTAAGCAATGGCATGTTCGCCATTGTTGTGAAGAATAATCCGGTTTATATGACACGCCCGGTTGTCCATCCCTTTTATAACCCGAAAACCGGGATTCGTTATGATCGTTCCTACATCATCGATCTGCAGTTTGAGCTGTCGCTCAAGATCATCCGTGAAATCAGCATCAATCCCGGGGATATCGGCTAACGCAATCCCGGCCGGCAAACAGCCGACCCGCAATATCTGCCAACATGCAAAGAAAGCCCGGACTGCGATCCGGGCTTTTTGGTTTTTGTCTTTCACTCCGTTTGTCAGAATTTTCTTCCGCCGCCGCCATGGGAACGCCCGCTGCTGCTTCTGTGCGTGCTGCTTCCTCCGCTCCCGCTGCCGGAGCTGCTGCTGATACTGCGCTTGGTAACGGCGGTTCTTATGTAGATGTCACGATTGTCCCTCAACCGGAAAGAATCCCCCACCAGGTAGGTGGCTGGGGTTGTGGTTTTCATGGTCTTGTTCTGGGCAGCCATACCGAGCACCGCAAGTCCGGCCACGATGAATGAAATGAAGAGAAGCCCCGGGATATGATAAGCCGCTTTCTGAAAACCGTGCGACGCGTAATATTCCGCTTTTTTCAGGAAGATTCTTGCGGCCGTATAAAACTGATCGTTACTTAAGGGAAGCTCCATCTCGTCGAGTATATCATCAATGGCCGCATCGGTGAAAGCCGTTATCCCTCTTCCGGTGGTGGAGATCCAGACCTCCCTGATATCCATGTTGATGAGAAGCAGGACGCCGTCGTAATCGGGTCCGTACCCAAACCCGTTGTAGTCGAAAAAGTCATCCGCATAGGCCATGGAGGATTTGCCCAAGGTGTCCTCGGTGGTGACCAACACAACGTCCATCTTCTTTTCCGAAGCTATTTTTTGGGCCCATTTCCTGAGTTCCCGCTCTTCTTCCTCGGTAAAAAGATCCGCGTAGTCATACACCTTCAGTTCGGTGTCCAGACCAAATGCAGGGAGTGTCCCCAAAAGCAAGGACAGTACGAGCAGGGTTACCACAAACAGCTTTCTCACAGGTAATACACCCCCGAAGCGATGAAAAGGATGGTAAATACCGCGGCCGCGATGCCGCAGAACCATGCAATCGCTCTTTTTATGCTGATGGGAAGCTTTCCCACCACTTTGCCCGTCTGCCCGTTCATGGCAAACAGGTATTTTTTATCCCCATGCTTGTACATCAGCATCCATACCGGCAAAAGGGTGTAATGGGCCTTCCTGCTTTTGATGCGCACTTCCTGATGGGTAACCTGGACCGCATCATAGCCTTTCGCAGTCGTCATCAGCTGCGCGACGGCGTCGTTGGCTACTTTTTCCTTGACGCGCGGCCATACGCCTTCCTTGTCCACGTCGTACTTTTCGGCCAGGTAGCCGGAGAGGTAGGACATGTCAAAATGCACCATCTGGCTATAGTCATAGGGCTCCAGAAGGTCCATGGTCTTATCTTCCATTTTTGACGACCCGTCGGCGGGAATGCCCGCAAAGCTCATGTCCCCATCCCTGTATAGTTCGTAATACTTGGTTTCGGTGTGCTCATAATTTCCCGAGCGCCAGCGCCTGATCTTCTGCGCATTGGCACGCAGGGTTGCCGAAACCGAGCAGTCATACAGCCAGAAGGGCACATACATCCCCGTAATCTTCTCCAACTGCGGCTTGGATTTGAAATCGGGCGGAACGAGGGGCTTTCTTTTGCACCAGTTCAGGAAAGCCTTCTGCGCCGCCTCTTTGCTGATTTTGAACGGAATGACCTGTGATGGACGGTATTCGCCCGACAACCGTGCTGGAATAATGGTGGGATTATGGCAGAATACGCAGAAGGTTGCGGCTGTTGTGGCATCGGTCACGATTTCCGCACCGCAGTCCGGGCATCTGTAGGCCCGCGCGTTCCGGTTGAACTCCTCGTCCACTTGCTCATGGACATGTTCCTCTGCGCTTACCTGCTCCGGCTCTTCGGGCTTCTCCAGGTCAGGATTCGTTTCCTTCTGTGAGGCAAGGTACGCCTCAAGTGTCTGTTTATCAAAGGTTCCCAGGCAGAACTTGCATTCCCATCTCTGCCTGTCTGCATCAAAGGTGAGAGATGCCCCGCAATGGGGGCATTTGTACACCACTACCGACATGAAACCACACACCTCTCGGTACCATTCTCAAGGGTCCATGCTTCAGATCATGTCCTGTTCGTTGAACGGATCGCCGCATTCCGGGCAGAACTTCGGCGGATTAGCGGGATCAGCCGGCTGCCAGCCGCATTTATCGCACTTGAAGGTCTTTGCCTGGGTTTCCGGCTTCTTGCTGCCGCACTGGGGACAGAACTTTCCGGTGTTCACCGAACCGCAGGAGCATTTCCATGAGCCGTCGGCCGCCTTGGGCTTACCGCAATTGATGCAGAACTTTCCGCTGTTGCTTGTGCCGCAGGAGCATACCCAGGTTTCCCCACCTGCAGGCTGAGCCTGCTGGGATTGTTGGGCCTGCTGCTGCATTTGCTGCTGCATCTGGAACTGGTTTGTCTGCGATGCGGCACTCATGAATGCCCCGCCGGTCTGCATGGCCATGCCCAGCCCCAGGAAACCTGTCATGGCGCCGGCATTATTGGAAGCCGCAGCCTTAATGCTGTCCGCAATGGTGGTTTGGACATAAGTTTCCCTGAGCTCCGGTTTGGCCATCATGCCGACCTGGTTGTACCTATCGATCAGCTTTCTGGAGTTTTCATCATAGGAAATGCTGTTTATTCCGACCGATTCAATAAGCATGCCCCGCTTTTCGGTCCATGTGTCGTCCAGGACGTCGGCCATGTATTTGGCCAGCTCCATACCCTTGGATGTCACATGGGAAATCCTGATGCCGTCCGCGGACATCTTGTTGATGGATGCCTGAAGGGCCGTGAGGAATTCCGAGAGGTATAGCTTATGTATATCGGTGATTTCAACCCTGTCCCTGTTCTTGGGGATGGCTTCCGCGTAGAACTTCAGAGGATCCACAATGCGGATGGAGAAATATCCGTGGCAACGCAGGAACAATTCGGCGTTGTAGAAGGTATCAAAATAGTTGACAGCGTTGACGGTACCAAAGGGGATGTTCTTGATCTCCTGCAGATTGATGAAGATGACCTTCTGGGCATAAGGCGTCGTTCCTCCGAATTTTATCCTGCCGAAGGTTTCCTTGAGCGCCTCGCCGAACTGCCCGTTGAAAAGGGAGGGAGAGGTCTTGTTATCCACCTTGTAGTACCCCGGCTCGGCGGTGTAGTCTATCACCTTGCCCCCATCGGTCAGTATCATGAACTGGTTGGGATAGACGTGGATGATGGAACCGTCGGTCACAATATTGTCGGTTCCCTTGAGGTTACGGTTGCGCTTATCGGTCCGGACCTTCACACCGGTGGTCATGACGGTTGTATCGCTCATATCTCCCGCCTCAAAGACTTCCAGCCACTGGTCGGCAAGACCGCCCCGCACTGCTTCAAATGCCGCTCTGATAATTCCCATAATCCCATCTCCTTCCCATGGTTTCGGATGCTCGCATCAAAACGAATGACCGGCTGCCTGAACCGGCCGATCATGTCATTGCAAACGATTTACAAATACTGTTACCATTCTACTTCATACCTTTAAGGAAAGTCAATGCCATGTTACTTTGCCCATTATCGGCAAACCGTTCCAGGACGCCATTTGGTCCCATTCAGGGCCTCTGTTTTCTTCAGGCAGCAAAAAAGGCTCTGTTCAAGCAGAGCCTTCCATGATTCATCCTGTTATATGGCCATGCCTGCCCGCAGGGCTTCCATCTCCTGGGGTATCAGGTGATGCTTGCTTTGGGGCAGCACACCGTACAGGGCTTTTTCAAAGCTTTCCGGCGTGATGATGCCGGTCTCCTTTATCAGCTTTCCCATCAGGTAAATGTTTGAGAAAGCCTTGTTGCCTGCATCGGTGGCCATCAGGGTAGCCGGCAGGCCGAAATACCGGATGTCGGTCCTCGTCGGTTCGCGCTTTACCAGTGAACTGTCGGCGATCAGGACACCATCCTTTTTCAGATAGCGCTCAAACTTCTCCATGGATGGGTTGTTCATGACAATCAGCGCGGAACATCTGTTGAGCACCGGTGAAGCAATGGGGTCTTCCGAGACCACCACCATGCAGTTGGCCGTTCCGCCGCGCATCTCAGGGCCATAGGACGGGAAGAAGGAGACTTCCCTTCCATCCAGCATCCCTGCATAGGCTATCAGTCTTCCGGCAGACAGGATACCCTGGCCGCCGAAACCTGCGATGATCACTTCATGAAGAAACATGGGTTACACCTCCAGATCCTTTCCCGCATACACACCAAGCGGATAGTATTCCAGCATTTCGTTCTTGATACGGTCAAGGGCTTCCAGAGGCGTCATACCCCAGTTGGTGGGACAGGTGGAGAGCATCTCGACCAGCGAGAATCCCTTTCCTGCTATCTGTACCTTAAAGGCTTTCTTTACGGCCTCTTTTGCCTTTTTGATATGCTTGATGTCGTGAAGCGAAACCCGTTCGATATAGGCCGGGCCGGAAAGCGTGGCAAGCATTTCGCAGACCCTGATGGGAAATCCGTGTTCCTTGGGATCCCGTCCATAAGGCGTGGTGGTGGTCACCTGGCTGAGCAGGGTCGTAGGCGCCATTTGCCCGGAAGTCATGCCATAGATGGTATTGTTGATGAAGATGACGGTGATGTTCTCGCCCCTGGCCGCGGCATGGACGATTTCCGCCGTTCCTATGGCAGCCAGGTCGCCATCACCCTGGTATGTAAACACAATATTATCGGGCAGGCTCCTCTTCACGCCCGTAGCCACCGCCGGGGCTCGTCCGTGGGGAGCCTGGATCATGTCGCAGTTGAAATAGAAATAGTTGTTGTAGGAACATCCCACCGAGGAGATCCCCACAGTCTTTCCTTCAATGCCCAGTTCGTCCAGAGCCTCGGCAACCAGCCTGTGAGCAATGCCGTGGGTGCATCCGGGGCAATAGTGCATGGGTATATCGACCAATGCATGCGGCCTGTCAAAAACAACAGCCATCGCAATCTCTCCTTTCCAAAACCTTCACTTGGGGTCAGTTGGCCCTGATCTCCCTGATCTTGGCCATGATGTCGTCCACCTGAGGAATCATGCCGCCCATTCTTCCTGTAAAGTAAACGGGCTTTCTGCCACCTACCGCCAGCATGACATCCTCAAGCATCTGCCCCGAACTCATCTCTACGGTCAGGAATGCCCTGGGCTTGTCGATAACCTGTTCAAAGGCTTTCGTGGGGAACGGCCACAGGGTAATGGGACGCAAGAGCCCGACCTTGATGCCTTCCTCTTCCGCCACCTTGATGACATTCTTGACGATGCGCGCCACAGATCCATAGGCGACAATGATGATCTCTGCGTCATCACAGTGGTACAGCTCATACCGCTGTTCTTTCTCGGAAATGATCCGGTACTTCTCCTGAAGTCCTCTGTTCCATTGTTCCAGTACGGCGGGATCCAGATGGATGGAGGTGATGACGTTGTGTTCCCGTTTCATACCATGACCGTTTGTGGCCCAAGACTTGTCTGCCTGAACAATGGGCTCCTCATCGCGGAACTTGACCACTTCCATCATCTGACCAAGGATACCGTCTCCGAGGATCATGGCCAGCATCCTGTATGTATCAGCCAGGTTAAAGGCGTCCACCGTCAGTTCGTACATCTCCTGAACGCTGGAAGGCGCAAGGACGATCATGCGGTAATCGCCATGGCCGCCGCCCTTGGTAGCCTGGAAATAGTCGCTCTGGGAAGGCTGGATGCCGCCCAGGCCGGGACCTCCGCGCATGATATTGACCACAACTGCCGGCAACTGGGCGCCGGAAGCATAAGAAATACCCTCCTGCTTCAGGCTTATGCCAGGGCTGGACGATGATGTCATGACGCGCTTGCCCGCCGATGCAGCGCCATATACCATATTGATGGCCGCTACTTCACTTTCAGCCTGGAGGAAAACGCCTCCCACCTTGGGCATTTTTTTGGCCATGTAATGGGCGATCTCTGTCTGAGGCGTGATGGGATAACCGAAATAGTGGCGGCATCCCGCACGGATCGCGGCTTCCGCAATAACCTCATTGCCTTTCATCAGAAGTTTTTCTCCCATTCCCGGTTACCTCCTCACTTCTCAACCTTAATCACGCAATCGGGACAAATGGTGGCGCAGAACGCACAGCCAATGCATTTGTCCATCTCCACGACCTCTGCGGGGAAATAGCCATGGGCGTTGATCTTCTCTCTGTTTTCACGGATTATCTGCTTAGGACACACTTGAATGCACAGGCCGCAGCCCTTGCACCGGTCCTCCCTGAATGTTACTCTGGCCATATGTAACTCCTTCTTACCATAGGTCTTTAAATAACTTTTTATATTATAGCACTAATTGATGGAATTTCAAAAGGAAAGGATCTGTTTTGCGCTTCAGGTTAATAAGAAAGGTGACTGCTCCTTTGGATTTTTTCCGGAATTTTTGCGTTCAACCGTTGATAGTAAAGGATGACTTCTCCCGCCGCCTCTGTCCCTGTCATCGCCAATTCGGCACGTTCCCTGGATATTTCAATTGTCATAAAATGTGCGATAATAATAATCTTCGCTGTTCTTGTTGAACACCTGAGAACATAGAGCTTCACCTGGAAAAGGTTCAATCAATATACTTGATAATGCCCTTCCCAAGCACTTTGCCTCCAAAGTTAAGCTTAAACTCATAATTATTCTTCAGCGTTCCTTTAATCTCTTCAAACTTATCGCCATAAGGCAACTGGATGATTACCTCATGCCATTCACCTTTAGGCAAAACGGGCTTATCGCTTAATACTCTTGATGCTATCAACACACCGTCCATGTTGAAGGAGGGCATCATTCCGGACCAGCCATCTCCCGGCATGGCGCCGCCATTTTCTTCAAACAGGTAAATATCTGCAATAAATTCCAGCAATTCCTTCACCTCATTCATGTTTTTTCTCTATACCCGTTCAAGGACTTCCTGGACGATCCGCATCAATACTGAATGTGCCTCCGCTGTTCAAGTTTCGTCGTAAATCCCTCCCTTATCAGTATATCTTATTTACAGAAAAAGGAAACATTCAAATTGCAATCCGCTGCAGGGCGGGGACATAATCAATAAACTAAAAAACTCTTGCGATTGCATTGAAGATTTTCAATATTTCTGGTATAGTCAAATTATAATGACATTTTTTTAACAACTCGCTTCACAACTTGCTTCTGCCGCACGGGACGGATTATAAGACATGGCAAGATTTGCTGCAATTAAGGAGAATGCTGTATTTAAGGGGGCATAAGCAGCAGAGGATTGTTTTCTCCATAATTCTTTGCTGTTTAAAATTTTAATCTTGCTGTTTAGGGGGGCAGTCTATGTTTAAGTTCAATTATGAAGCAGGTGCTTCAGATCTTGCGGTGTGGCTTGTCTGGCTAATTGTGTTTGCGGCTCTGTTCCTGCTTAACGAGTTGACCAGGCGTAATAAATGGGTGGGCCTTTTTTGCTTTGTGGGATTGCCGGCAGTCCTGAGCATATTATGGTTTACCGTCCTGAAGGATAAAACCTATACCGACTGGTTCCATATCGCAAAAGTGTATTCCGCAACGGCCGGATGTATCGGCTTCTGGTGCATCAGGCATTTACGCGGCAAGAACAGGAAGACCGGAAAGGAATGGCGCCTGGCCGACAACAGGATAGCCCTGTGCTTTCCGCCCCTTATCCTTGCCATCAACATTTTTGAAGCCGTTGCCCGGGATATTCAGATCGGCATCCAATATCCGAATGGCGGAATCCTTGCCGACGGCTCAATGTATGTATTGGGCGGTCCGTGGAACTTTATGAACGCCGCAGCAGGTGTTTTGAACGTCATCACCATCACCGGATGGTTCGGCATATGCCTCCGTAAGGAGACAGAAAAAGACAAGAGCAAGGACATGCTGTGGCCCGACATGCTGTGGTTCTGGATTGTCGCCTATGATTTATGGAACTTTGCGTACACCTACAACTGCCTGCCGGGACATTCCTGGTACTGCGGATTTGCATTGCTTCTTGCGCCGACTGTCTGCGCGTTCACCGTCGGAAAGGGAGCATGGCTTCAGCACAGAGCCCATACTTTGGCCCTGTGGTGCATGTTTGCGCAGACCTTCCCGGCATTCATTGACGAAGGCAAATTTGCGGTGGCTTCCTCATACAATGAAGTGCCGCTGTTCATCGTCAGCTTATTGGCTCTGCTCTCCAACATTGCGGTCCTGGTTTACATGATTTACAAGGTTGTCAAGACAAAGCGCAATCCGTACAAAGGCGAGCTTTATACCGATTTGAGAGGGTACCAGCAAATAAAAGCGTTGGCTGAATAAAGATTTGGTCAGATCAATATGTTTGGCAAGCCGCAATAAAGGGGTGTCTTGAAGGCATGAGACACCCCTTCTTTTTACTTCATGTTTCCTTGGGCTTAAACCGTTATTTCAACCAGGTTTCCTTCAATACCGACAATGCAGCTTTCATAATAACCGTCTCCGGTCGTCCTCGGGCCGCTCACGATCTCATACCCGTCATCCCTGAGCCGTTTCGTCAAGGCATCCACGGCATCCCTGCTTCCCACGGAAAACGCAATGTGGGCATAGCCTGTCCTTGCCAGTCCCTTTTTATCATCGGTCATTCCCGGCTTATTCATGATTTCCAGCCTGGCGCCGTCTTCAAAGCTTAAGAAATAGGAACGGAAACCGGTTTTCGGGTTATGATACCCGTCATTGGAAATGGCATTGAAATATCTTACAAAGAAGTCTCTTGCCGTTTCCAAATCATTCACATACATCGCGATATGTTCTATCCTCATGCTCACTTCCTCCTGCGGAATTCATGCCTCTTCTTCTCAATCACTTTGAATCTATGAAGCGAAGGTTACGCTTCTTGAAATAAAACACCGAAACCAGTATCAGACCGGCAATCTGTGCGACAAGAGCCCGTGAGACCTGAAGTTCGTCAATGCCTGAAACGGTCCCCACATGCAAAAAATTGAGGATCGTTTCGCCATTATACCAAAAATATGATCAAAAAACAAACGGAATCAATGGGCGAAATGCGTTTTGTCCTTGATTCAGATTCATGGAAAATGGATACACCGAAAGGATCCTTGACGAAAGCATTCAAAGCAACAGAAAGGCCTCCTGTGGCTTTTTATTATGATTCCAACAGGAAGCCTCGAGGCCAGATTTCAACAGCATTTCCCACACCTGATTTTCAGGAATCCTGTCATTGGAAAGCCCAGAGCAGACCTAAAATGTCTTCCGTTTCGCTTTTCCCAATAGCCGATTAATGCCACGCAGAAGTGGTATCTTAATATCGTATGGAATCATCTATAACAACAGAAGGAGAATGCGTATGAGATTCTATGTGGATGCAAAGGCCGGGCGAGACGGCGACGGTTCTTATGAGAGACCCTTTAAACGCATCAATGATGCTGCCAGGGTGGCGCTTCCCGGCGATGAAGTGCTGGTAGCGCCCGGAATTTACCGGGAATATGTCGATCCTATCCATTCGGGCACGGAAGAAGCCCGTATCACTTATATCAGCACCACGCCTCTGGGTGCCGTGATTACCGGTGCGGAACAGGTAAAAACCTGGAAGCCCTACAAGGACAATGTCTGGGTATGCCGGATTCCAAACAGCGTTTTCGGCGATTACAATCCCTATACAACCATTGTCTACGGGGACTGGTATTTCTCAACCCCCAACAGGCATACCGGCTGCGTTTTCCTGAACGACCGGGCGATGTATGAAGCGACGACCCTGGAAGAATGCCTCAAGGGCGAGATCTATGAATACAGCTGGGTGCCCGAAGAATCCATCTATAAGTGGTATACCGAACAGGACCCGGAAAAAGACGAAACAATCATTTACGCCAATTTCCAGGGCCTTGACCCCAACAAGGAAAATGTCGAGATCACCGTACGCCGCAGATGTTTTATGCCCTCCAAAACGGGCGTCAGCTATATTACGGTCAGGGGCTTCAAGATCGATAAGGCGGCCACCACCTGGGCACCACCTGCGGCATTCCAGGACGGCATGATCGGCCCTCACTGGAGCAAGGGCTGGATCATTGAAGACTGCGAGATTTCAAACAGCAAGTGCGCCGGCATTTCCCTGGGCAAATATTTCGACCCTGATAACGAACACTACTTCACATACAAGCAGGTGAAAAGCCCCACCCAGATGGAAAGGGATGCGGTCTGCCGGGGCCAGTACCATGGCTGGCTGAAAGAAAAGGTCGGCAGCCACATCATTCGCCGCTGCAACATCCATCATTGCGAACAGGGCGGCATTATTGGCCGCATGGGCGGCGTGTTCAGCATCATTGAGGACAACCACATCCATCATATCAACAACATGATGGAACTCGGCGGCGCAGAAATCTCGGGAATCAAACTGCACGCAGCCATAGACGTGATCATACGCCGCAACCATATCCATCATTGCACCATGGGAATCTGGTGCGACTGGGAGGCCCAGGGTACACGCATTACCCAGAACCTGCTCCATGACAACCAGCGGCCGCCCTATGCCAAGCATCTGCCCGGCGGCATGATGTCCCAGGATATCTTTGTGGAGGTCAGCCATGGTCCTACGCTCATCGATAACAACATCCTGCTGTCAGATGTGAGTCTCCGCTGCGCAACACAGGGCGTGGCCATGGTTCACAACCTCATCTGCGGCGCCTTTACCAGCGTTGGCGAAGGAACCACCTGGCGCTATACCCCGTATCACATACCGCACCGTACGGAAGTGATGGGGTTTATGACCATCCTTCACGGCGACAACCGTTTCTACAACAATATCTTTATCCAGAAATGGCCTTCTGAGGACTATGTGGTCTATAACGACCAGGATCCGCAGAAAGCCATGCGTGAAAACAGGGCTGTGGGTACGCATGTTTTCGACGAGTACCCCACCTATGAGGAATGGATTGCCCAGTTCGATTTCACGCAGTGGCCCAACATGATGGCCCTGGAGCCTGTCCACTTTGGGCATCTTCCCGTCTGGAGCGAAGGCAATGTGTATCTCAACGGTGCTAAGCCGTGGAAAAAGGAAGCAAACTGCCTGCTGGTCGAGAAGAAGAATCAGGAAATCAAGGTTGAGCTTGTGGAAAAAGACGGCCATTATTACCTGGATACGAACATATTCGATTATATCAAGGATTTCTGTGCCCGGATGATCCATACCGAAATCCTCGGCAAAGCATTCGAGCCCGAGCAATACTTCGAGAACCCGGACGGAACACCCATACGCTTTGACTCCGACTACTTTGGAGACCATCGCGGAGTCCATGTCATCCCGGGTCCCTTCGCATCACCCTCGGATCATATCAAACTGTATTAAACAGAAAAGAGGACGGTTCTCATACGACAGAGGAACCGTCCTCTTATTTTCCAAACGGGACAAGATCTGTCCCCTTTTTTTGCTATACCAGGCGGCGGATAAGCTCTTCCTGGGAGCCATAAAGCAGGTCGATAATGGGAAGATGCAGCATGGTGTACGCGCCCGGCGCTTGCTTCACGGCAGCCCGCGCAACCGAAACCATCATCTGGGCGGTCATGGCGGGATTATCGATGCTCATTTCAAAACGGAAACGCTGGTTATGCGCAGATCCCGACGCACCCTTCCGCGTGATGGTCACGCCGTGTCCCACGTCGGTTATCGACTCCACATCGTCCACCTGGATCACATGGGTTTCGTCATGGACAAAATACGGATCCGCCTTTATCTGGGTCGCAACCGTATTGAAATCGGCGCCCTCTTCCAGCTCAACATAAACCATGCGGCGGTGCAGACCCGAGCCTACCGGTATGGTGATGGAGCGTGCATCCTTCACGCCGGGGATGGCCCGTACGGCAACGGAGTGCCCCATGCTCAGACCCGGCCCAAAGTCCGTATACGTCAGTCCCTTGGGAGCCGCAGCTTCAAAAAGCCCACGGATAGCCGAGTCAATGCCCGGATCAAAGCCCACGGAAGTAACCGCCACACTTCCGCCCTTTTTGGCTGCCGCGTCAAGCCTTGTGAACAGATCATAGACCTGGCTGTGGATATCATAGCAATCAACCGTTGAAATACCTTTCAACAGGAGCTCTTCCGCAACATCGGGCACCTGCCGGCTCGGTATGCACAATACGGCAACCTGTACCCCTTTCAGCTCGTCAATATTGCGCACGATCGGAATTTCCCCGAGAGCGCCTTTTTCAAGCGACCGGCTGACAACACCGGCAAGTTCAAGATCAGGCGCTGCGTTGATTGCTTCGATTGCTGCCTTTCCAACATTTCCATAGCCATATACCGCAATTTTAACCATATAAACTCACCTCTCCATCAAATCATACAAATCCTGTTTTTCCATGTCAATAAAAGCTTTGGGACGGTTTTCACCGGCCTGGCGGATGATATCCGCCCTCTGCATGCACCAGCAGGCAATGCAAAACCTGAAACCGTCCCAACAGCCCTTTCAACCCGGTATTTTCTTCTGCATCAGCACTCGTAGGTCTTGGCGGCTTCGAATTCGTCCAGAATAGCCTGGTCCGGCTTTTTGGTCAAAAGCGAAACCACGACGATAGCAATACATGAGAGCACAAATGCCGGGAACAGTTCATAGATGGCAAATACGCCTCCAAGCTTCGAAATCAGCTTGTTCCAGATGAATACCATGCCGCCCCCGGTAACCATGCCCGCAATGGCACCAGCCCGCGTTGTTCTTTTCCAGAACAGCGAGAACAGGATGATGGGACCAAAAGTCGCTCCAAAGCCTACCCATGCAAAGGATACCACCTTGAAGATAACGCTGTTTTCATCCAGGGCAACAATGATGCCGAACAGTGAAACCAGGAGCAAGGTAATGCGCGAAACCAGCATGACCTGTTTGTCGGTCGCATCCTTCCTGAAGACGCCATTTGAAAATATCACGTGCCACTGCCGAAGAAGCAATGAGCAGATAAGAATCTGAAGAACTCATCGTGGCAGCCAGGATACCCGACATGACGATGCCCGCCAGAAATGCCGGAAGCAGTCCGGTGGACATGACGATGAAGATGTTTTCCGAATCGCTCCGTGTCAATAGTGCGGCCGGATACAGGGTTCTTCCTGTCAGTCCGATGGCCACTGCGGCAAGCAGCGAAATGACGCACCAGATGGTGGCAATACGCCTGGACTTCTTCAGTTCGGAAGATTTGCTGATGGCCATGAACCTCAAAAGCACCTGGGGCATGCCGAAATAACCAAGGCCCCATGACAGGGTGGATATAATGGTCAGCAAGCCATATTGACCGGGCGGTCCGAAAAGGGGATTGCCTGCCGCATCCAGCTGCTGGACGCCGCCCGCCAACTGAGGCTGGGCAATACCAAAGAATTCAAAAAAGCACGGGATCGATTTGATATTGTCAAGGATTACCGGGATCCCGCCGGCAGCGACTACTCCGATGGTCAGGACCGAGCAAAGCGCTATAATCATCACGATACCCTGCAGAAAATCGGTGGCGCTTTCAGCAAGGAATCCGCCGAGGAATGTATACAGGATAACGATGATCGCTCCTATGATCATGACGATCTGGTACTGCATGCCGAACAATGTGCTGAACAGTTTTCAGAAGGTTACAAAGCAGCTTCCTGCATATACCGCAAAGAATACCAGGATGAACAGCGAGGCAATTGTCAGGATGATCTTTTTGTTTTCCTTGTACCGGTTGCTCAAAAATTCCGGTATAGTGATAGCATTGCCCGCCAGGGTCGAATACCTGCGAAGCCTTTTGGCAACAAAAAGCCAGTTTATGTAGGTTCCGGCCGCAAGACCGATGGCCGTCCATATAGCATTACTGAGGCCGAACCAGTAGGCTACACCCGGGAGCCCCATCAGCAGCCAGCCGCTCATGTCCGAAGCCTCTGCGCTCATGGCCGCGATCCAGGGTCCCAGTTTTCTGCCGCCGATGAAGTAGTTGTCAGAGCTTTCATTTGCCCTTCTCATATAATACAGGCCTATCGCGACAACAACAGCAAGGTAGACACACATTGCAACCAGAATCCGAATCTGTTCCCCACTCATGTTTCTGTCTCCTTAAAGCAATTTTTCTGCCATTATACCAAAGTTTCGCGAGGATGAAAAGTAATACGGTGCAATGTTATCACTTTACTGTGATAAAGATAGAAATGTATGAAAAAATTCTCCCTGTCCACAGCATAAATAACTCTCACAAGAACCGTCCCCGTGGAAAAAGAAAAACCACGGGAACCATCCCCGTGGTTACCTGCACAGCAGTCTTTGGGTGACGATGTCGGAATAGAGCTCCATGCCGACGGTTTCGGCGACATGAATGACATCGGCAAACCGGCCGCTCTCAGGTGCGAATGTGGTCAGCAGGTTCTCTGCCGTTAAGATCCGGTCAGGGTTGAAGATGACATCCTGGTAGCCGTCAAAAATGGCCACATAGAAGATCCCGGATTCCACAATGTCCTGGAAGAAATGGCTGCCATAGGACAGCTCCGGCATGAAGCCCTCTTTTTTGGAGGCATACTCGCAAAGGACCTTCATATTGCATAATTCCGCGAAATGTACCGGAACACCAAGGGACGGCGTTGTGCTCCCCCATCGGCCGGGACCTACCAGCATGGCATTCTTCCCTTTCATTGCCCTGTTGATCAGGCCAATCAGCCTGGCCACCTCATACTTTTCGCGCTCGCTCAGTTTCAGGTAGGCGCCCGCGCCGATAAAAATCACATAATCGATGGACAGGCGCACGCTTCCGCCCATGAAATTGCCCTTGCCGGAGAAGAAGCAATCCTTCACATCCTTCAGTTCGGGTATGGTGACGGTTTTGCCCAGACCCTTGGTCTGCAGCGGGCGGCACTGGAGAAGATTGATCTTGAAGGCTTCATCCTTGAAGTTGGCCGTAAACTCGATGTCAACAGGATAATCGTATGCCTTCGAGAGCAGGGCCAGCATCTCCCGCATGATGGCGGGAAACCTGGTTTCGGTCAGGAGCTTTCGGAAATCCAGAAGATAAGGCATCCTGAAATCCCTGTATCCCAGTTCGCGCATTCGGGCCAGGGCAACATAGTCCGGGCTTGCGAACAGCTCTTTTTCGGTTTTCAGGGGCAGGGATAAGGCCTCGCCCAGTTCTTTGCTTTCCAGGGCGTTCCTTGTGAACGAAAGGAGATCCAACCGATGCTGGGAGAACTTCTTCTGATCCTCCTCGCTCATCGGGGGATTCCGAAGCGGATTGTCGAGGCACACAATCTTCACATAATCCCCGTCGGTCCGATCCACCGCCCGGGTACCCAGGCCAAAAACCAGGCGAAGCATCCCGGCATTCATATCGATGCTTTCATCCCACACATAGAGGTTGGTGGAAAAACCCACGCCTGCCACATGGGGGAAGAAATAATCCCCATGCTGATCCCCCGATACGCGCTGCACCAGGATGGCCATCTGTTCATCCTTCTGTGCCAGCCCTCTTTTCAGCCGGTAGGTCAGTGCATCCTCGTTCATGGTGCTGGCATAAACCGTGCGCACGGCCTGTTCAAAGGCTTCATAACGCTCCTGGGGCGTTCCCTGGTTCACGCAGAACACGCTTTGATATTTGCCGGCGAACGCGTTTCCGAAATTATCCTCCAAGAGAGAACTGGAACGCACAATGATAGGGGACTGGCCGAAATACTCCAGCATCTGTATGAATTGCTCCTGGATATCCTTGGGAAACGTGCCGTGCAGCAGCTTTTCCTTGAGCTCCGCCGCATATTTGAAATACCCCTCGGGGGTTTTCTGCCGGGTACGAAGCGTCCACCAGCCGTTCTGGACGATATAGGTGTAAAACACGTCGGAACCGATGTAAAACGAATCGTGGGGCTCCAGGCAGGATGCAAAGCGGGCGCCGCCATCAGCCTCCAGGATCTTTCTTGCCAGCAGCATGCCGACACTTTTACCGCCGATAAAGCCTGTACCGATTTCCCTGGATGCGATGGCGAGAATATCCTTCAAGGTGAAATAGCGGTCACACAACCGGAACATCCGGGAATCGCTGCCGATCAGCATGGCCATAAGCTGTCTCTTGACAGTTTCCTGCTGCTCATGGGAAGCGTCCAGCATGCTTTTTGCATTGTTGAAGATGGTATTCCAGTAATCCAGCCTGATCTCACCGCGGTTGATGCTGGTAAACAGCTCGGAAGCATCCGCGCTGGATGTGATGCAGACGGCCTCCTGATCCTGGATCAGGTGCGGGAAAAACATGGTCGGAGAATAGCGCTGCCAGACCTTCAGGGGATGGATATAGGTTTTGTCGTTAATCTGGTATAAGTCCAAGAGGAGCTGGGTAGTTTCACGGATACCCGCAATGGTGCTGTAAGTATGGAAATTTCGCCTGATGGCAAAATATGCGACTGTCTCCAGCTCATACAGGTAAGGACAGGTGGCCTTGAAGAAATTGCCGATCATCAAATCCGAATGCCAGTATTCAAGCAAATCCGTGAGGCAGTCAAAAACATAGAGCACCCGTCTTCCTTCTTCTTTGATCAGGTTGTGTATCTCTATGGCGAAGCTTTCAAAACCCTTGCTTGCGTCAACGTGGTAGACCTTGTCGCATCGGCCGTCCAGCACGGGTTCATGTCGGGCAAAGCGGATATAAACCATGCGCATGTTTTCCGTCCTTGCGCTTTCTGCAAAGGAATGCACCATATCCTTATAGCCTTTAAGGGTATCCACCTGCCATACCACGTTATCACCGAACCGCAGGTGATCGATAACCTGATCAAAACCTTTCAATCCCGAGCTGACCTTGTCGAATAAATTCATGGCACACCCCATCCTACCCGAACCGTTCGCTCTCCCGATATATGATGCCCCTAATCACACATTAACAACAACAGGATGATACCATAAAATGGGAGCTTTTCGCCAGGTGAAATGCTCCCATTTTATACATCATTTCGTATTCGCATGAAGCTACTGGATACTTTATTGACATAATGCTATAAACTGGAGATCAATCGATTCCCTTGTATCCATTCTTCTCCGCATGGCCAAGAAGATATAGGAATGCAAATGCCGGAATCCGGATGATATCCTTTCCCGATTTTGATTTATAAATTCCAAAATCCCCTGTATTCTTGGTTACAACGATTGCCGCCGAAGCCTCTCCACTCATTTCGACAATTGCGTCCTCTTCGGAAATGGATACAGCTTCGCGATATTTGACTTCTATGAGGATATTCTTTATCCTGGGATAATCCACAACAATATCAATTTCCTTTCCTTTTTTACCTCCACGGTAATAACCTACCGATGCAGCCTTTTGATAATAAAATGCTGCAACATGCTTATATACGGCCGTTTCAACAACCTTCCCCATCTCCACCGGGTCAGTCAGCAAAGATTCGTCCATTAAAACGGCATTCCGAATGGCTGCATCAGCAATATATATTTTGGGCCTAGCTTTCAGTACCCTTTTTCCTTCCATATTTACTGGCCAGCTTTGATATATCAAATTTGCACTTTCCAGGTAACGAATATAGTTTTCGACTGTAGGTCTCGATACACCACCAAGCTCTTTTGCAACAGCCTCTATTGAGACTATCTCAGATGATACATTGCATAGGTACAGGAATATCCGCTCCAGTTCGGTAGCATTTCTGATATTATACAGCGAAGGAAGGTCTCTTTTAAGTACCTTGTCAACCACATCTTCACGCATAATCTGTTGAGCCACCACGTCATTACCCGATAATGCCAGTTCCGGAAACCCTCCAACTTGTAGGTAACGATTAAAATGGTTTTGTACCTTGGATAGCTGCATCATTATTTGGATGCGTTCCTGTTGTGTTTTACAGGGCAGGGATGAAATCTTTAGCCCATGAGGAAGTTCAGGTTTATCCAATCCAATCAATTCACAATATTCATAAAACGATAAGGTTGGAACCTGAATGACCGTCCATCTCCCGGCACCACTTTCCTGATTCCCCCTAATCAGGGCTGGACTGGCCGAGCCTGTGGCTACCACTTTTGTGTCAGGTTGATTGTCATATATGGTTTTAAGCCATTTATCCCAGTCTTGGGCATACTGAACTTCATCAAAGAAGTAATAACATTCTTGGTCGGCATTAATATTTTCATGGTAGCACTCCAATATCTCATGGAAACCGGCAAGTTTCAGCATAGGATGATCCATGGAAATATAGACAATCTTCTGGGGCTGCACACCGCGATTGAGGATAGCCTCAATCATCTGGTACAATATAGTGGTCTTACCGACTCTACGCGCACCCGTAAGGACAACAGTACGGCGAAGATCCCGTTGTTCCAGCCGTTTCATCGCCTCATAAAATGCAAACCGCTTATAGGTTCTGGACAGCTTTGGATTCATGATTCCGGTTTTCCACCATGGGTTATAAGCTGTCAGTACTTTAAGAATGCCTTCCTTGCTTGTGATAGCCATGCCCCCACCTCCTTTTGACAAATATTATAACTGTAATATACATTTTTATCAATAAAAATTATAAGTATACTTATAATTTTTTCAGCAATAAACCAAACTACATTTATATTTAAATGCTTAGATGTGCATATTGCTTCTACTGAACGTCCTCCCTTTGTCTCAGCCAAAAAGATTAAGCCAAATATAAATAGTCATGGAAACTTAATCAATAGATAACCAAAAACAAGCGGCATGTCATATTCTCGTCGAATAAACATGCCGTTCTGAAAAAGGATATCATGTATTTTACATTGTCCGTTACTTTGCCAACGCCTTCTCCTTTTTCTGCATCTCCTGTTCAATGGCTTTGAATGCTTCCGCTTTGCTTCCGGTGGTGGAACGAATCGAGAAAGCGATGTTTACAATATGGTCCGCCACCCTTTGCAGCGAAAACAGGACGGAATAAATGCTCTTTGAAACCTCAACCGGGTACATCCCTGAGCTGAGGCGCACCACGTTTTCGTCGCGCGTTGATTTGATCAGCTTTTTGACATCCTTCTGAATATTGGCTATGGTTTTCAGATTCTCGATCCTGCGATTGGCAAAGGCATCAAGCCCCAGGGTAAACATGGCGGAGATGCGGGTATAGATTTCGTTGAGTTCTTCCCTGGTCTGATCCAGGAAGGTAACCTCCTTGTTTTTCATATACTTTGTTTCTTTGGCCAGAAGCACGGCATAGTCGCCCAGGCGCTCGATGTCGTTGGTGACATGATGCAATCCGCCAATCAGTTTTTCGTCTTCGGGCAGTTTGGTCACCGATGAAATCTTGATGAAGAAGCTTGTCAGCTTGCTGGTCAGGAAATCAATGCGCTCTTCGATCTCGTCGATATTCTTCCTGTCGCTGGTATCGCCGGTGACCAGGGAAGAAAACGCGCGATCGAGGTTCTCTTTCGCCAGAAGCGCCATATCGTGCAACTCCCGCAGAGCCTGTTCGATGGCAACCGCCGGCGTTTGCAGGAAACGCTCGTCGATATAGGACACCTGTTCCAGTTTCTCCTGCTTGTCCTTCACGAGCCGTGTCACAAGGTTAACCAACGGATCAATAAACACCAGCAAAATCATGGTATAAACAGCGTTATATATCAGGTTGTAGGTTGCCAGACTGAACTGGGGTTTCCCCGGGAACAGGCTTTCAAACAGGTTGATGACAGGTGTTCTGAAAAGGATGAGAATGATCGAAAAAGCGAAGGCACCAATGACGCTGGTGATCAGGTGGAACAATGCAACGCGCTTTCCCTTGGCGTTTGTGGTAAGGGAGGCCATAATGCCGTCGGTACAGGTTCCGATATTGGCTCCCATCACCAGGAAAAATGTCTGATCAATATTCTGGATAACGCCCGTTGACAGGAAAGCGATAAAAACGCCAGTGGCAGCCGTGGACGACTGAATGATGGCCGTAAACAGAATGCCCAGTATCACCAGCAGGATGGGGTTCTGCATGATATCATACTTGAATACCTCGGAGAGTTTTGCGCTCAGCGTCGAATCCGCCCCGCCGATGGCCGATTCCATTACTTCCATGCCGACGAACAGCATGCCGAATCCAATCAAAAACGGGGCAATATTGTTCAGGGTCTCATTGCTGGTGGAGAAAATGATGAAAACGCCGACAAACGCCAATGAAGCGAAAACATAGCTGATGTCAAAGCCGCCCTTGCTGATGCCTGAAAGGGCAAACAGGAATGCTGTAAGGGTTGTGCCGACTTTTGCGCCCAGGATGAAACCTGCGCCTTGCTTGACTGTGACAATATCCGCATGGGCAAGTCCGACCGTCATGATCGAAGTGGCTGAAGAAGACTGGACGAGCGCTGTAGCGCCAATACCGATGCCATAATTGACAACTCTGTTCTTGTTCAGCTTTTTGAAAAGATTGCGTATACCGGATCCTGCGCTTCGTTCCAAACCGGAGCTCATCTGTTTCATGCCGTACATGAACACAGCAACTCCGCCCAGCATCAGCAGCAAATCCATGATAATCTCCATATCGTTTCTCCCTGCATCAGATTTGATTGATTCAGTAATGATTGAACGGATATCATCATAATATATTATACATTAATTATTGACGGTCCAAATAAAGCCATTATCCAGTATACCACATCCCCCTGTCCGGGCAATAACCTTTTACGAAGTAATTTTTGGCAATCGTGCCAATTTGGATATATGCCTGTCATCTTCTATTTTGCCCGGAATCCGGGCAAGTTTTTCGGTCCGCCGCCCCAAATCGCCTGATGTTGATAAGCGCAAGCCCGGCCAGGCATATGATGCTACCGGCTGTCTTGAACCAGGTAATCGCTCGAAAAAAGGGACAGTTGCCTGTCCCTTTTCCCGTAATCCTGCCTGATATTTTTCCTGCATCTGTTCCCTTTCAGAACGGCAGCCTGATATTCTTTTTCAGAACAAAAAGGGGTACATCCAACCCTTCGGCCAGATGCTCCATGCTCTCCATGACGCAGACAAATTCAACGGGGATGCCGGTCTTTTCCGACACCTGGCGGGTCAGTTCGAGACCGTATTGCACATCCCCGGGGGAGGTCTGATCCAAATAGTGGGTATTGCTGATGAGCCTGGTCACTCTCAGTCGGGAAGCCGCCTGGATCTCCTCCAGGTACTGCAGGGTTTCTTCTACCCCGCCGGTAAGCGGCCTTGCCCGGTTGATGACAAAATGCATGTCATACGCGTCTTTCTCTATATCGTTGTAGTAGCGGCCCAGGACCCTTGCCCCGTCGTCATCCCCGCCCACATCCAGGATCACGTTTTTATCCGGGCTCCTCAGGGCCACCGAGATCTCGGGAACCAGGGCGGGTACATCCACATTGGTATTGGCAAAAAGGGGCGCCAACACGCGGATTCCCCTGGATTCCAGCCAGTTTTTTGCGTCCAGGCTCCTGAAGAAGGGATTGACGATGTCCATGTCGGCCAGGACCACGTTCTCCCTGTTTTCCTTGATGCCAAAGGCCGCGTTGACCGCGATTTCTGATTTACCGCTGCCGTAATGGCCGACAAAGATATTGATCCGCTTCTCAAACATGGTCCTCAACCCCCTGCCTTTCTCTCATACCTGGCTCGTCCGATGACATACAGGTCGTTGCCCTGGGTATCGATGATGACCGTGCAGGGCATGTTCTCCACCTCCAGCTTCCTGATGGCTTCGGTTCCCAGATCCTCAAAGGCGATAACCTCGACCTTTTTGATGCAGGAAGCGATGAGGGCTGCCGCTCCGCCCGTAGCGCCAAAATACACCGCGCCATGTTTCTTGATGGCATCCGCAACCTCCCTGCTGCGGGCCCCTTTTCCTATCATTCCCTTAAGGCCCATTTCTATGAGCCTGGGCGCATAGGCATCCATGCGCCCGCTGGTGGTGGGTCCTGCGGATCCGATAACCTTCCCCGGAGGCGCAGGGCATGGCCCCACGTAGTAGATGATCTGACCCCTGATATCGAAAGGAAGCGGTTCTCCCTTCCCGATCATCTCTATCATCCGTTTGTGGGCGGCATCCCTTCCCGTGAAAATCGTTCCGCTGATAAGCACCTCGTCACCGGCTTTCAGCTTATGGAGCAGTTCCTGATCAATAATGGGAGCGCGTAAATGAATCGCCATGATTTCACCTCATCAGTAAACCGTATATGGATCGCAGTTCGCCGGTATAGTTACCGTCGGTATCGTAGATGTACAGGGGCGCCAGCAGCTTCATGCCGGGATTCCCGTTGCGGATGCCCATGACGAGCAGGAGCGACGGGGGATCTCCGGGTCTTGGGCACACCATCCTGAGCACTTTCGGCTCCAGCTGGTTTTTCCGCATCTCCACCATGATATCACACAGCCTGTCCGGGCGGTGGACCATGTAGAACTCGCCGCGCACCCTCAACAGATGAGCGGCAGCCTTAACCACATCCTCCAGGGTGCACAGGATCTCATGCCTGGCAATGGCCCTGGATTCATTCGGATTGATCAGCCCGCCGCCGCATCTGGTATAGGGCGGGTTGGTCACCACCACGTCATACTTTCCGACGGGAAGCCTGGAAGCAGCCTCCCGGATGTCCATCTGCTGAATGCTGATGCGGTGGGACAGGCCGTTGCCTTCCACCGAGCGCCTGGCCATGTCTGCAATTTCGGGCTGGATCTCCAGGCCGATGATCTTTTCGGCCTGTGTCTTGGCCGACATGAGGATGGCCACGATACCGCTCCCCGTACCTAAATCCACGACGCTGTCTCCCGGCCCGGCTTTTGCAAAATCAGCCAGAAGCACCGCGTCCATGCCGAATCTGAAAGCATCCCTCTTCTGGATTAGCCGGAGATTGTTCAATTGCAAATCTTCCAGCGTTTCGTCATCATAAACCTCGAATCCCAACACGCTCACTCCTGTACGGTCCGGCCGAAGAACAGCACTCTGGCCAGAAGGCCGGCTGTAACAAAAAAGCGGGTCTTGCCCGCGTTGTCCTGTCCTGAAAAGGCTTTGAAGAAAGAGCCAGGTTTTCTGCCTGGCTCCGGTCAATTCTTCCTTATTTGGGCTGCGGAGCTCCCACAGGGCATGCTTCCGCACATGAGCCACAATCGATGCATGCATCCGCATCTATTACATATGTACCGTCACCTTCGGAAATACAGCTAACGGGACATTCGGGTTCACACGCACCACAGCTGATGCATTCCTCGTTGATAAAATATGCCATAAAAACACCTCCACATCATTGTTGGTTTACACCACAGGAATATCCTATACTAATAAACCCCTGATGTCAATTAAATGTCAATTAAATCCAATAATCAATCCGGTAAACCCTTAACTGAAGCCCGTCCCGGCTCAGTCCTCGAGCTCCTTCAGCTCTTCCAGGATCTTGTCTTCCTGGTCGTTCTTCTTCTCGGCATCCCTGACAATTTCCACCTCGTCGATGTGGTATTCCATAATATCGGCGCCCTGCTCGTCGTCCAGCTTCACCTTGATCTTTTCCTTCAGGAGATTGACATAAACCACCGTACCGGGCCCATGGGGAGTTTTGACCACCGCATCCACCTTGGGCATCTTCCTGAGGAGGTACTCGTAGTTTTCCTGCTCATATTTCAGGCAGCACATGAGCCGTCCGCAGGTTCCCGAAATCTTGCTGGGATTGAGGGACAGGGACTGTTCCTTGGCCATCTTGATGGATACGGGATGGAATTCGCACAGATGGGTACAGCAGCAGAGAGTCCTGCCGCATGGACCGAGGGCCCCCATCATCTTCGCCTCGTCCCTGACGCCGATCTGTCTCAGCTCAATCCTGGTCCTGAAGACCGATGCCAGATCCTTGACCAGTTCCCTGAAATCCACGCGGCCATCTGCGGTGAAATAGAACAGGATCTTGTTGTTATCGAAGGTGTATTCCACATCAATGAGCTTCATCTCAAGCCCGTGCTTCCTGATCTTTTCAAGGCATATCCTGAAGGCTTCAACCTCTTTTGCCTTGTTCTCCTCCACATGCTTCAGATCTTCCTCTGTCGCCACGCGGATCACGCTTTTGAGGGGAAGGACGACCTCCTCCTCCGAAACTTCGCGCTTTGCGATGACAACCTTTCCGCATTCAATCCCTCTGGCTGTCTCAACAATAACCATATCGTCCGTGTTGATATCCAGATCACAGGGATCGAAATAGTATATCTTTCCGGCAGTCCTGAAACGGACTCCTACCACATTTATCATAAACGCACCTCTATGCATTCTGTCTTAATCATGGGGTACCAGCGTCACCAAATCCACGGCCAGCTGGTGGTTCATATAGCGCTTCAGATGACTGCGGATCGCGTTCACTTCCCGAATACCCGCGATCACGCGCTGCATGCTGCTTCTTCGTGCATACTCCATTAGTTTATCGCGTTTGTCTGAATTGATCAAGTTGCCGGATTTTCCACACAGGATCATCATCACATCCCGATAGGCCGATTCCAGGATATCCAGGCAGTCCGGAAGGGCATCTTTGTTCCCTGAAAGATGCAGGTTCAGTTCACAATCGGCCGGATCGGGGCCGTTTTCGCCCAACATATGCGCAAACACCAGTTCCCTGGTCTTCAGAAATTCCGGGTTCCCCATGATGGCCAGCGCCCTGGCAGGGTTTCCCTCGCTGAAAGCGATGGCGGCATCCATGTCTGCCGAGCTTTTGCCATGCCTTTTCAGGATTTGCCTCATCTCTTCGTCAGAATAACGCCCAAGCCTCAGATGGACCACCCTGGAGCGTATGGTGATCAGAAGCGATTCAAAGCTGTTTGCGGTCATGATGATAACGGCGTAGGGTGGCGGCTCTTCAAGGGTCTTGAGAAGGCAATTCTGAGCCTGGGTCGTCATCCGGTCGGCTTCCTGTATGAGATAGACTTTCCTGCCCTGCGCCGGACGGACCATGATATGGTCGATGAGCTCACGGATCTGTTCGATGAGAATATTGCGCGTTTTCGGAACGATTTCAAAAAAACCCGGATTGGAACCGGCCGCAAAACTTTTGCATCCCCGGCATCTCCCGCAGGGCGCCCGGGCAGGCTCTTCCCCGCAAAGCAGCGTTCTTGCCATTTCACGGGCCAGGGTCTTCTTTCCGATCCCCGGAGGACCCGAAAGCACATAGGCATGGCTCGTCATGCCGGATTTATACTGCTCCATAAACCGTTCCACGACGGCTTTTTGTCCGATGAAATCCAAAACAATCCCTCTCTCAAAGGATCAGGTCAAGAATCAGGCCGCGGATATCTTCAATCCGGCCCAGGATTTCCAGGTGGTTGCGCTCCGTTTTCAGCACTTCCTCGGTGAGTTTTTCCAGGTTTTCATTGATAGAACGGATGATCGCATAGACCCGGTGTCTTCCGCGCCTGTCCAGGAAGCTCTCCTTGGAGAACTTGGAAGAAGCCCGCACCGCCTCGTTGAGAAACTCCGAAACCAGCCGCTTGTATACCTTCAGTTCGGCAATATCGACGTGCTTGGCCAGTTTTTCACCCTGTTTCTCAATCTCCTTGGCCATCTCCTTCAGGACCTCTTCCTGGGCATGACCAAAATGCCTGCTCAGGTGTGAACTGAACTGGGCTGTGCTCTTTCCCTGAACCTTATCCGTTCTTTTGCTCACAGGCCCGGACAGCGCCGCTGGCTTCCTGTCCGAACTGCCACTGTCAATCTTAAGACCCATACCCTTTACCTGCCGGCTTTCTTTAAGAGTTCATCCACATAGCCGCGGATCTCGGCAAAGACCGCGTCCGGGTTCCGGTTGACATCAATGCGCCTGATGCGATCGGGGAAGCTTTTTGCAAGTTCCAGATAACCCGAGTAGACCCGCCTGTGGAAGACCATATCCTCGCTCTCAATCCGGTCCGCTTCCTCACCCTTGGCGTTCCGCCTGGCCATGGCCGTATCGGCATCCACATCCATGAAAAAGGTGATATCCGGCAAACAGCCGTCAATGGCCAGCTGGTTCACCATCCAGACCTTTTCGGTCCCAAGGCCTCTTCCGATGCCCTGGTAAGCCATCGAGGAATCCACAAACCTGTCGCAGATGACCGCCTTGTTTTCGGCCAGTGCCGGCTTGATGATCGTCGACACCAGCTGTGCCCGGGACGCGGCATAAAGCAGCATCTCCGCAACGGCACACATGCCCTGGTTACTGTTGTCCAGCAGGATATCCCGTATCTTCTCACCGATGGACGTCCCGCCCGGCTCGCGCAGGATGAGAACCTCAAGGCCCCGCTGCTTCAGATAGTCGGCGAGGAGCCTGATCTGCGTGGTCTTGCCGGAACCGTCATTGCCTTCAAAGGTGATAAAAATGCCTTCGTTCATCAGTATGACCTCAGTTTTCTTTTGCTTGGCGGATAACGAGTACCCTACCTTCCATTATACCATGAACACGACCGCCTGAACCCTGTATTTCGGTCAGATAACGGACAAGCTCTGCCGAAAATACCTCTCCGGGCATTATCAACGGGATTCCGGGCGGATAGGGCGTGACAGCGGACGCGCTGATCCGGCCGACGGCCCTGGCCAGCTCAACGGCTTCAGCCGGCCTGTCGATGGCATCTCCCGGATTCATGGCCCTTTCAGGAAGTCCCTCGGGCGCTTTGACAACCGAAAGCCTGTCATCCTGCGGGCCTTCGCCATACCTGACGGCTTCGCGGATCCCCGCAAGCAGGTTTTCAAAATCCGCATCGGAATGGAAGGGCGTGGCGATCAGGACTACATGATCTTCATCGGCCATTTCGGCCACAATACCTGAGGATTCACGGAGAATCCTTTCCGCCTGGAAGCCGGTCAGGCCGCAGGGGCCAAAGCTCAGGACGATTCTTGAAAAATCGTTTTCAAGGCCGGGCGCCTCAGGCACGACACGCCTGACACCGCCCATATCCTCAAGCTCCCGTTCAAAGGCCTGTATTCTTCTGTACAGCGCTTCGTAGAGCTGTGCCCCCTCCCGCTCCATGATGTCCCGGGCAATGTCCATGGACGCCATCAGCACATAGGACGGGCTCGTGGTCTGCAGCATGGACAGGCAGCGGAAAAGCCTGCCCGGTTCCAGCAGGGAGGACGGTCCCTCATGGACAAGAGCGGTCTGCGTCATGGCCGGAAGCGTCTTGTGCAGGCTCTGTACGCAGGCATCGGCTCCCAGTCTCAGGGCAGGCTCAGGAAGCAGGTCTGAAAACGCAAAATGGGCTCCATGGGCTTCATCAACCAGGAAGGGAATCCCCACTGATCTGGCAATGCCAATCATGGAACGGATATGGAAGGCAGCGCCGTAATAGTTGGGCCTTGTCAGCAGGATGGCCTCGATATCCGGATGCTCGGAAAGGGCGCTTCTCAGATCTGCTTCCCGGAAGCCAAGGGTCAGGCGTGTTGTCGGATCATACTCCGGCATGAGGAAAACGGGCTCCGCCTTAAGCAACGCGATGGCGTTGAATGCCGCCCTGTGGGCATCCCGGTTGATGAGGATTTTTCCGCCGGGTTTCACCGCGGCGCGGATCATGGCATGTATCCCCACGGTGGAGCCATTAACCGAAAAGTGGGTTGTTCTGGCTCCAAAAGCCCGGGCGGCCAGTTCCTGGGCCATGCGGATAACCCCGTCCGGATCATGGAGACAATCGGAACCCGGGATTTCGGTAATATCCAGGGAACCGATTTCTGTAAACAGGTCTGCAAGTCCCCTTCCCATCACATGCCCGGGCATGTGGAAAGGGAGCGGATGGGTGCCGGAGTAATTCATGAGCATATTGTAGATGGGTGTGTTCCTTTTCGTATCCATGTTTATCAATCCAAGCGTAAATATCGCATATTTAAGCAATATTATTTGGAGATTGCTTCGTCGGCTGTCGCCTTCCTCGCAATGACAGGCTCCGTACATAACATGAGGGACGGCTATGGCCAAACCATAACCGTCCACTCTGTTTAATCATCCATTATTCCCATTCAATGCATCAGCCGGTAAACCCGTCACGCGAGGCGGACCCCAAAAGCGGTCTAGTCCACCAGCACCTCGGTCCAGAGCTGATTATAGACGCTCTTGTAATCTCCCAGATCGACATATACATCGCTGTTTTCCAGAATGCTGTCATCGGGCCAGAAGGCAGGCAATTCAAACACTTCCGGCATTTCCTGTCGGATCCGGTTAAGGGCTTCCACATTGGGTGAGGTATAGCCTACCGCTATGGAGTTCTGGTAGGAGATTTCCGGATCAAGCATGAAATTGATGAACATCTCGGCTTCCTTTTTATGCTTGCAGCTCTTAGGGATAACCATACAGTCGAACCACAGGTTGGTGCCTTCCTTGGGAATACCAAAGCCGATATGGCTGAAGTCCGCCGACTCATCCCAATACAGTTCCATGAAGTCGCCGGAATAAGTCAGACCCATGGCCGCATCGCCGTTGGCGATCATGTCCTTGATCTCGTCGCCATAGTAGCCGGTCACAATCTTCTTCTGCTCAAGCAGGGCCTGCTGTGCCTGTTTCAGTTCCTCATCGTTGGTGGAGTTCATGGAATAGCCGAGCCTTTTCAGGGAAGCGCCCATGGCATCGCGGACATCCTTCTTCATCAGGATCTGGCCCGCATACTTGGGATTCCAGAGAATATCCCAGGTATCCACCGGATCGTCCACCATGTTCTTGTTATACAGGATGCCGATGGTGCCCCAGAAATAAGGAACCGAATACTTGTTCTCCGGATCATACTCCAGGTTCTTCAGCCTTTCGTCCACATACTTGTAATTGGGTATATTCTCAAAGTCGAGGGGCAATAGCATATCCTTCCTTATCATTTCGGACACGGCATAGTCCGAAGGAAAGACCACATCATAGCTGCTGCCGCCCGCTTCCAGCTTGGCCAGCATGGTTTCGTTGGTATCGTAAGTTTTGTAGTTGATCTTAATGCCCGTTTGCTTCTCGAATTCGTCCAGCAGGCTCTCATCAATGTATTCCCCCCAGTTGAACACGTTGAGGACTACCTGTTCCTCTCCGCACCCTGACAGGGAAAATGCCATAGAAATCAGTATTGCCGCCACAATGACAGAAGCAAGGATCTTTTTCATAGCAGCAACTCCTCTCCTTTTTCACTTTTTTTGTTGATTATCAGCAGCAAAATCACCACCGTCACGAACATCAGGGTACTCAGGGCGTTGATGGAAGGTTTCACGCCCCTTTTTGCCATGGAATAGATCAGGATGGACAAATTGCTGACCTCATTTCCGGCGGTGAAAAAGCTGATCACAAAATCATCGATGGACAGGGTAAAGGCCATCAGGGCACCGCTGACAATTCCCGGCCTGATCTCCGGCAGGATGACCTTTCTCAGGGCATAACCGGGCGTGGCGCCCAAATCCATGGCTGCCTCGGCAATATGTCGGTTCAACTGCCTGAGTTTTGGCAACACGGCCAGGATGACATAGGGGATGCAGAACAGCACATGGGCAATCAGCATGGTCACAAAGCCCAGTTTCATCCCGGCTGAAATAAACAGGGTCATGAGGGCCACGCCGGTCACGATGTCGGGGTTGAGCACGGGAAGATTGTTGATGTTCAGGACCAGGTTTTTGCTGAACCCCCGCATATAGTGAATACCAATGGCAGAGATGGTCCCCACAATGGTGGAAATCAGCGTGGCCAGGACAGCAATAAGGATGGTGTAGTACAGGGCTTCCGTGATCAGGCGATCCTTGAACAGCTCGGCATACCAGTCCAGCGTAAAACCGCCCCACTGTCCCCTGGACTTGCTCTTGTTGAAAGAGAAGGCGATCAGGGTGATAATGGGAGCGTAGAGAAACAGAAAGATCAAACCCATATAGATTCTGACAACCGCTTTTTTCATAGCCATCGTTCCTTCATTGCCTAGACTTACATTTTCACCGGGTTTTTATCCTCCTGCTGGCCATTCCTGTCCAGGCGGGACATGATGGCCATGGAGATCAGGATCATCACCATCAGGATGATGGAAAGGGACGAGCCGAAATGCCAGTTGCCTTCCCACATAAACTGCTGCTCTATCAAATCTCCGATAAGGGGTGTTTTGCCTCCTCCCAGGAGCCCGGAGATGACGAAGGTACTGACCGCGGGCAGGAACACCATGGTGATGCCCGACACCACACCGGGTATGGACAGGGGCAGAATCACCCGCATAAAGGTCTTTATTTTATTGGCGCCAAGGTCGTTGGCCGCCTCAATCACGCTTTTGTCGATCTTGCTCAGCACCGTGTAGATGGGAAGGATCATGAACGGCAGGAAGTTATAGATCATTCCCAGCAGGACGGCGGTCTTTCCCGGCATGATCTCCAGCCTGGGCAAGCCGACCAGTTCCAATACACGGTTCAGGAAGCCATTTGGCGAAAGGATGGACATCCAGGCATAGGTTCTTAATAGGAAGTTCATCCACATGGGCACGATGAGGAACATCACCAGCATGCCCCTGACTTTGGGATTGGCTTTGGACACGATCATGGCCACGGGATACCCCAGCACAAGGCAGCATAGGGTAGAAATCGCCGCCAATACGAAGGAGTTCATGATAACCTTAAGGTAGAGCGGCTCCAGCACGCGCTCATAGCCCTTCGTGGAAAACCTGAGTTCGGTCAGATTGTGGATGTTCCCTTCGGTAAAGCTGTACAGAAGGACCAAAAAAAGCGGCACCACGATGAATATGGCCATCCAGACGGAATAGGGATAGGCAAGGAGCTTCATTCTTTTCATGTCTGGGATCCCTCCCTCTTCATGACATGGATGTCGTGGGGCTGGATATTCATGCCCACCCGGCTGCCTTCCGGGAACATCATGGTTCGATGCACCATGTATTCCCTGAACTCATTCTCGATGAGCATCTCGTAATGCACACCCTTGAAAACCACCGATGTGACGGTTCCCTGGAGCATGCCTTCCTCGGGATTGGTGACAATGCGGATATCCTCGGGCCTGATAACCACATCCACCGGTTCGTTGGGCGCAAAACCGCTATCCACGCAATCAAAGACATGGTTATCGAACATGACCTTCCGATCCTCCAGCATGATCCCTTCGATGATGTTGCTCTCACCGATGAAATCAGCCACAAAGCGGTTGGTGGGTTCATTGTAGATGTCTTCAGGGGTTCCCACCTGCTGGATCTTGCCCTGGTTCATGACCACCACGGTGTCCGACATGGTCAGGGCTTCTTCCTGGTCATGGGTGACATAGATGAAGGTGATCCCCACGCTGCGCTGCATGTCCAGAAGCTCGATCTGCATTTCCTTGCGCAGCTTCAGGTCCAGGGCACCCAGAGGCTCATCCAGAAGAAGCACCTTCGGCTCGTTGATCAGGGCACGGGCGATGGCCACGCGCTGTTGCTGGCCGCCGCTCAAAGAGTCCACATGGCGCTTCCCGAAATTCTCCAGATCCATCATTTTGAGCATTTTTTCGACTCTTTCATGGATCTCGTCCCTGGGCAGTTTCTTGATTCTGAGGCCAAAGGCCACGTTTTCAAAAACATTCAGGTGGGGGAACAGCGCATACCGCTGGAAAACCGTATTGATATTCCTTTTGTAGGGAGGAACCGGATTCAGGAGCTTACCTTCAAAGAGGATCTCCCCTTCGTCGGGTTCCTCAAAGCCTCCGATCATGCGCAGTGTAGTTGTTTTACCACATCCGCTCGGTCCCAGCAGCGTCACGAATTCATTTTCCCTTATTTTCAGATTTATCGAATCAACGACTTTTACGCCATTGTAGGACTTGGTCAAATTCTTCAGTTCAAGAATATACTTCTCCATCACAATCCCCCGATCCATTGTGTACTCGGACTAGAAGCTTGGCGGCGATGATATCCACAATATCCTGGCCACAGTCCGGCCTGTATTTTTGATGCAATGATTCTTGTCAGGCTTGAAATAGAAGCAGTCGCCTTTTTTCATCTTCATGCGCTCTTTTCCGAGCTGAAGCTGCACGCTCCCGCTGAGCACCATGCCAAATTCTTCACCCTGATGCGGGGTATCTTCCCAGGTGGAACACCCCGGCTGGAGATCGACTATGATGGGCTCCATGGCCCGCGTCTTGGCATTGGGCACGATCCAGTTGATGTCATATCCCTCTTCGGGCATCTCCTTCACAAAGAAGTCGTTCCCCTTAAAAACAACCTGCACATCCTCCTCTTCGCTGAAGAAATCCTGAAGGCTTGAGCCAAGGCACTCCAGGATATCCTGCAGGGTGGATATGGACGGCGAGGTCAGGTCGCGCTCCAGTTGGGAGATATATCCCTTCGTCAATTCGCACCTGTCGGCCAGTTCTTCCTGAGTCATATCATTAGCCAGTCTGAGTCTTTTTATTTTATCCCCGATTTTCATGACAGCTTCCTCCGACGGAACTCACGGATCCATCCCGATTCGGCATTTTTCTTCCCAAACAGCTGTTACTCATCATTTGGGGCTGTTTAATAACAGTAAACAAAATAGCTTAAATACGTGACAACTTGTTTACTATTACTAAACAACAGAAAACATTATTGCACTGATCCCTTTCATTGTCAACCACTAAAACGCAATTTTTTGAACTGTATTTTCATGTTTTTTTTAGCCGTGTGCCTGATATGTCATTTTATTCCAAGACCTATAGAACCCACGCGTTGTCGGCCTTATACCAGAGTCCTGCGACCGGCCGAATCAAGGCAGGAAAGCGGGCAACACAAGGCAGGGCCGGCTCGCGCAGCCTTGTGTTTGCGTGCCGCAGACTTCAAAAAGGTACAAAAAAGCCGGGGATCGCACATCCCCGGCAATTTTTTGGAAAAATCCCTATTCAATCTTACCGAATTTGCTGAGAGGCAGGAGGCGGAAGATGGCCTTTCCCTCAACCCAATCCATATCAATCACGCCGAAATTCCTGCTGTCCATGCTCTGGCTCCTGTTGTCGCCCATGACGAACAGTTCCCCTTCCTGGACAACCACCGGTTCCATATTGCCGTTGGCCACAATTCCCAGCACCGGATCGATACGGGCATAATCCTCCTCCATGGGGATATCATTCACATACAGCACATTGTCGCGGATCTCCACCTTATCCCCCGGCACCCCGATAACCCGCTTGATCAGGCGATTCCTCCTGAAATCACCTTTCAGCTTGAGGGCCACATCGGATATGTAGATGCGCAGCCTTCCGATGGCACCGTTAATGGGTTCATCCCTGAGGAATATGATGATATCGCCCCTCTGGGGTTCGCTGGAAACATAGGCCAGTTTGTTCATGATCAGTTTGTCTCCCTGGACAAGGGTATCCATCATGGAAGTCATGTTGACCTCGGTAAGGGCAAACAGCTCGCTTTGAATGAGAGAAGCGATCAGGAATGCCACAAGGATCAGCACAACCCATTCCATGATTTCCCTGCCGATGCTCTTCTTTTTATTCTGCTCCAAATTAAAACAACTCCTTCAGTGCATTTTCCCGGTGTCCATCCAGACGGCTCACAGGCACAGCCAGTCTTACGGGCTGCCGATATATGCTGGCGCAGACCGTTATTTATAATGATACACGGGTTACCCCTTCGATATGCATCAACTGCCGCACAACCGCCTCTATTTCCACCTGTTTTCCTTTTTTAACCTTACAGAGGATCCTGTGGCTGAGCACGCCATCGGTTCTTGTCGTGTCCATGCTTTCTATCTGAAGGCCCAGCTCCTCAAGTTCCTTTTCCCATGAAACTTCGCGGTTGCCGGCCTCCCTGGCCTCCACGGACAGGACAATGGTCGATTTTTTCTTATGCAGCCTTTTTTCAATCAGTTTCAGGTACATGAGTATCGCCCAGGTCAGGATGGTGGCCAGGACAGCTGCGGTGTAAAACCCTATTCCGCAGGCAATCCCGATGCAGGCAACAGCCCAGATGCTGGCAGCCGTGGTGATGCCTCTGACCGACGTGCCATGGCGGATGATGGCTCCGGCACCCAGAAAGCCTATGCCGCTGACCACCTGCGCGCCTATCCGGGTGGGCTCCACGTTGACAACCCCTTTGAAGGCGACCACAGAAAACTCGGATATCATCATCACCAGGCAGGCGCCCATGCAGACCAGGATGTGTGTCCTGAAACCGGCCGGCTTATGATGGTTGTGCTCCCGTTCAAACCCGACTATCCCGCCAAGGACGCACGCCACCAGTAGCCTGACGGCTACGACCAGCAGATATCGTGGTTCAAATTGAAACAAATACCAGTCCAAGTTATCACCATACCTTACTAACGCATATTTGAAGCCTTTATGGTACAAAGGCTGTGGTTCCTGGTTTCAACCGTCCTGGGATGCAGCAGGTGTTCATGATCCAGAACATAGCGGATGGTGCTGTCCGCACACAGCACAATGCACCGGTCCAGGTCCCGGAACGCTTCTTCCCGCATGGCTTCCACACCGTCAAACTTGCGGCCGGGCTCGATATAGTCGGCAATATAGATGATCTTTTCAACCAGTGTCATGCCCGCTTTGCCGGTATTGTGCCAACGAATGGCCCCCAGTATTTCCGGATCGGTTATGCCGTATTCCTTCCGGGCCAGGTGCTCCCCGATGATGGCATGGAGCAGACCGGGCTGAGCCCATTCTATTTCATCGGGTTCATATCCGATTGATTTCACATATTCGCGGGCCATGTCACCCTTCAAGAACTTGCCGCAGTCGTGCAGCAGACCGGCAAGATAGGTCTTCTTCTCATCCGCACCGTAATGTCCGGCCATTTTGACAGCCGTTTCAGCCACATTGAGAGAATGGATGTACCTTTTCTCAGACAGTGTGGCCTTCAGTTTTTCCTGTATCCGATCCAGTTCCAGTGCATCCAATGTCATTCCCCCGTATAAAGCCCGTGCTCGAGAATATAACGCTCCACAGTCTCGGGAACCATGTATTTGACGGACAGCCCGTTTTTCACACGGTTTCTGATCCTGGTGGATGAAAAATCGTAAATATCGGTTGAGGACACATGGATCCGCGCGCCATGCTCTTCCCTCAGCCTGTCTATGGTCATGTCCAGCAGCCGGTTATTGGTATCCGGCCTTCTGGCTACGATGAGATCTGCCATCCGGAGGATCTCCTCATAGCGCTTCCAGGTGCTGAACTGAACCAGAGAGTCCGCCCCGATGATCAGGCACAGCCTGTTGTCCTTCCCATATTCCTCCGTGAGGATCTTCAGCGTTTCAACCGTGTAGGAAGGCCCCTCCATTTTCATTTCCACATCGCTGAGTTCAAACCAGGGATTGCTGCTGACGGCCAGTTCCACCATGGCCATCCTGTGCTCCGTCCCGATGAGCCCGTCAGAACCCTTGTGAGGCGGAATCTTGGCAGGCACAAAAAGAACCTTTTCCAGGCTGAACTCCTCCCGGATATGCTCGCAAATCAGCAGATGCCCGTAATGGATGGGGTTGAAGGTCCCCCCCATGATGCCAATCAACCGCAGACCTCCTCAAATCCAGTTTTTCGTATAGATCCTGGCGCCAAAGGGCAGCAGGGAAAGCTTGGCAAGCTTAAAATGCTGCCTGCCGAACGGAATCCCGATGATGGTGATGCAGAGAATAAGCCCGAATACCAGATGGGTAAGCGCAAGTTCCCATCCCAAAAGCAGGATCCAGAGCAGGTTTCCGATAAAGCCGCCCACTCCGAACCGGCCGATCTCCACATCCTTCCCAAAAGGCCAAAGGATGAAGGAGGCTATTTTCAGACACTGGAGACCAAAGGGTATCCCCACGATGGTCAGGCAGCAGATAAGCCCGGCCACAGTCCACAATAAAAAGGATACCAAACCTCCGAATATCATCCATACCAGGTTTCCCAAAAGATACATTACAACTCCTCCAGGGCAATTGATGCCACACTGCTTCACACTTACTAATAATCTACCATAAGTTTAAATAAATATCATCACTGACGGTGTCCGTAAAAAGCGTCCGACAAGCACCCCGTTAACATTAATGCCCGTCCGTGCTGCTTGGACAGGCATTTCCCCTTTGGCTATTTTACCGTATACCCCGCATCTTCTATGGTCCCCCTGATGGTCTCCGCATCCAGCCTTTCGGCATCATACTCCACCACAATCCGCTTAGCCTGGAGATCCACCAAAACGTCGTAAACACCGTTGAGCCTGGACACCCTTTCCCTGATGGCCGCAACGCAGTGCTCACAGTTCATTTCCTCCACAATAAAGGCAACATGCTCGCTTTTCATCGTATCACCTCTCCGTAGTCACAACAAATTATACCTTATGGAAATGAACCTGTTCAATAAAAAAATGCAGGATGCCCGCGCCTTAAGGGGATATTGCCTTGCTCAACCACCCTAACTGCGGCTTTCCAACAGATCCACCAGCCTTGTGAAGTAATCCGGTAGAGGTGCCTCGAAATGCATGAATTGCCCGGTTGTGGGATGCATGAATTCCAGGAAACGGGCATGGAGTACCTGTCCGCCGGTATCCATCAGGCTGCACTTTTTGCCATACAGCGGATCCCCTGTAACAGGATGCCCGATGTAGGCCATATGGACGCGGATCTGATGCGTCCTGCCGGTCTCCAGCTTCAGCCTGACCCATGTGTGGGACGGATAGCGCCTTACAACCGTATAGTGGGTGATGGCCTCCTTCGCGTTCCTGAAAGTAACGGCCATTTTCAGCCGATTGGTGGGGTGACGCCCGATGGGAGCATCTATTCTGCCGGACTCCTCCCTGATGACTCCGTCCACGATGGCTTCATAGGTGCGGACGATCTCATGCCTTTTCAGCATATCCGAAAGCCTGAGATGGGCGGCGTTGTTCTTGGCCACCACAAGAAGCCCGGAGGTATCCTTGTCAATCCGGTGGACAATTCCCGGCCGGATCACGCCGTTGATATCCGAAAGCGAATCCCCGCAATGGTTCAAAAGCGCGTTGACCAGCGTGCCATCCCAGTTTCCTGCCGCAGGATGGACCACCATATCCTTCTGCTTGTTGATCACGATGATGTCGGCATCTTCATAGACCACGTCCAGCGGAATGTCCTGGGGCTTCAGTTCGGCTGAAACGGGCTCGGGTATCCGGACACGGACCGTCATGCCCTTCTTCAGCTTAAAACCGCTTTTAACAGCGCTGCCGTCCACCAGAACATGCTTATCTTCAATCAGTTTCTGAACAAAGCTTCGCGTCACATCCGAAAGCTTTTCGGTCAGCCAGACATCCAGCCTGAGGCCGGCATCCTCTTCCGCTGTGTGAAACTCCAGTTCCTGGCTCTCCATCTTGCAAACCCCTGCTCAACTGCCGGATTCCGAAGAATCCTTATTTGCTTTGTCCGCAGCAGAAGTTTTCCCTGTCGCCGGTTCCCTGTAAACGAAGATGATGTAGATGAGCAACAAGCCAACGCCGATGGTAATGCAGACATCGGCCACATTGAAGATGGCGAAATCATAGCCGAAGGGGTAGAAATCGAAAAAGTCGACGACATACCCCCTGAAAAGCCTGTCAATCATGTTCCCCAGCGCCCCGCCGATAAGAAGGGACAGGGAAAGCCTTGCCAGCGTGTTCTTATGCGTTGTCATAATCCGGATCATTACGGCAACGGCGATGATGGTGATGATGATGAACCCCCAGCGGAAATTCTGGAGGATGCTGAAGGCAGCCCCCCTGTTCTCGCAATAGGTGATATAGAAAAATCCCTTGATGATCTCGATATGGGTTCCCACCGGCACCAGGTGCTTGGTTATCTGGTCCAAACCGATTACCGCAATGATCAGCAGAATCCAAATCATGACTTTCTCCTTGTTTATTCAATGGTCACTCCTGTAAAGTAGTGCTTCAGGATCTGTTCGTATGTATAGCCCTGAAGCGCGAAACCCTTTGCGCCTTCCTGGCTCATTCCCACACCGTGGCCCCAGCCCTTGCCTGTGAAGACATAGACATTGCCCGTTACCGTAGCGGTTGAACCCGATGAAACACGGGAACCTGATGATAAGGTTGAAATGCCGCCGGAACTTATGGCCGACAGCGTGCCCGAATCGCTGAGGGTCCGGGTACCTGAGGACGTTACCGCCACGCTGTTTTCAAGGTCAACACCCCGTTTGCTGCCATCCGCGGTGACGGCATAGACGGTTCCTGAAGTGCCGGAGGTGCCGGAAGCGGGTGCCGGCGTGCTGCCTGGTGAGCTGATGGTGTAGTTGTTGCTGGGCAGCCCCAGCACCGTCCGTCCATCCTGCCTGTAATAGGTTATCGAGCCCTTGGTTCCCGTAAATTTCAGCTTAATGGGCCTTCCGGCTTCCGAAACCTCTTCGATGGATACGGACAGGATGTCGCCGATATCCACGTCGCTGAGGAACAAAATCTGCTTGAGCTCCTGCGCCGTAAAGGTCTTGGTCCAGGTGTAGTTATAGGATGTGCCCGATTCGTAAGGATCGGGGACACTCTTCAGATAGGGCAGCGACGTGCCCCACACGTTGGCGCTGTCTTCGGTCATCCCGCCGCTGGAGCTGAAATAGTGGACCGAAATCGGGCTTCCCTCGTAAAGGATCTTCTTGCCCCTGGTCTGGTCAACAGCAGCGTTGGTGGCCTGTTTTTCACCGTCATATCCGTTATAGACCTGGTCGCTGGCGGTATCCGCCAGGTCAAAACCCCATTTCGAATATTTCCCCAGGTTCCTGTAGGTATAGGTCCTGGCCGCCACCGCCTGGGCCTTGATGGCTTCCATGGGCGCTGATGCCTCAATCTCCTGGGGAACCACGCCATACAGATATTCCTCAATATTGACAATATTGATCACCGTCAGATCGCTGTCAAGGTACCTTCTGATCTCAAACTCGCCCCTGTACTGCCTGCCGTTCACCGAGAGAACACAGGGGTTGTTGGCCTTAATGGGCCGCACGCGCAGCCTGGACTTGCCGTCGGAGCCGTCGGAGAAAATCAGAAGCGGCTCGGCACGGCTGCTCTGGACAACCAGCCTGGCACTTGACACAGGCACCACTTTCAGGTTGGATGTTCCCAGCTTGTTGGCAAGGCTTATCAGCTCCTGGCTGGCCATTTCATACTCGGCAAAAAATCCGGTCCAGACATACCAGCCTTTTTCATAGGCCGGGTAGGCGACCACACCCAATGCCAGCAGCGCATCCGCCGTTTCCCTGGCCGCATCAAAATCTGCCACGCTGTCGCCTATCTGGATATGGTATGGACCCAGGGTCTCCCCTTCAAAGGGTTTTCCTTCCGAAGGGTCATAGGCGCTGGTCACGCCGCTGGAAGATTTGATGAAATACGCGTCTTTTCTGATGATTACCGAAGAACCTCCCGGAATGCTCAGGAGCGTCTGAAAGGTATCGTTGCTGAAAACTCCGACCTCAAGGCCGGCTTTGGTACTGAAAGAGACGTTGGCCACGGTGTCATTGCCATAGTAGATGCCAATTCTGACCGTCTCGGGCCATCTGGCGGCAAAGGCACGGCCGGTGCTTCCAAAAACAAGGATGAATGTCATCAAAAACAGGAAAACCAGTAAGGTACCTCTCTTCATGGTGCACTCCTTTTTCTTCAGTAAACCGACGGAATATATTGCCTGCATATTTCCATTATACCTGACTGTTGCGCGGCTGTATATAAAACAATGGTTACGATTTGGCTACAAATCCGTCCCATACACGGGAACGGGACCATTGGACTATGCGAATCCGGGACTACTGTATAATTTATATCGACCCGTAAACGTTATAAAATAAGAATAACGACCAAGGTATCGCCCATCCCTTGTGTCGCAGACTGTTCATTTAATACCCTCAGGCACGGGCGGCCTGTTCGTTCGGCATACCGCATTTTGCAAGCTGTTTGACCCTCCGGTCGAAAGCACTTGGCTGATGAGCATCCCCAATTCAACACCCTGGCCGGCAGGCAGGCTGCCCCTTTGCGTTTCGTTTAATCCTCCCCTGGTCCGATATGGGCCTTGTCTTTTTTTTCCGCTGTGCTATGATGGTTAGGATACTTTTAGCAGCGATGCGTCAAGTAAAAGGAGTGCTCTTTTGCTATGAGGGTTACCGCCATCAGGACTAGAATTGTTGAAGTCGGCTCATGTGATGTGACTGAGCTGCTTGCTGAATCCTTAAAAGCTGTTCCCGAAAGATCGGTTATCGCCATTACCTCAAAGGTGGTCTCGCTATGCGAGGGCCGTGCGATGCCCCAGTCGGACTATGGCAAGGACGAGCTCATCGAAAGCGAAGCGGATCTCTTCATTCCCAGGTCGGAGAGCAAATACGGGGTTTACCTGACCATAAAAAACAACATGCTGGTCCCCACAGCGGGCATTGACGAATCCAATACCAACGGGTATTACGTCCTGTGGCCGGAAGATCCACAGGCCTCGGCCAACAGGTGCTGGGAATTCGTGAGGAACCATTTTGGTATCAAACATGTGGGCATCATCCTCACCGACAGCATCTCCAGCCCCATGCGGCTGGGCGTAACGGGCAGGAGCATCGCCTATTGCGGGTTCAAGCCCATCAATTCCAGGATCGGGCAGGCCGATCTTTTTGGTAAGCCGCTCCGGCAAACCCGCATCAATGTGGCAGATGCGCTGGCCGCATCGGCGGTTCTGGTGATGGGCGAATCGGACGAGCAAACTCCCGTTGCGCTGATTGAGGATGTGCCCTTTGTGGACTTCAGCGATCTTGCGCCGACAGCCGACGAGCTCAATGCCTGGAAGGTCAGGATGGAAGATGATCTGTATGCCCATCTTCTGACGCGCATGGAGTGGAGAAAGAAAAAGGATTGAACAGGCTATTGCGGCGAAAGTCCTCTTGCGCCCGTCTTGGCCAGTTCATCCGCCCTGTCGTTGAGCGCGATCCCGGTGTGGCTTTCCACCTTGTACCAATGGATCCTGATGCCGCAGGCATCAATATACTGCTTATAAGCCTGGGTTATGGGGGTGTTGGTCTTGTAGCTTCCCACGGCCCATTTTTCTATGTTCTGAAAATCGTAGAAGATGCTTATCTCGGTTATACCATGCTTTTTGCACCATTCCAGGGTTTCCATGACGGCCCGGATCTCACCGCCCACCTGCCTAGCGGAGAAGGCATCGGGATCATCCACTCTCCCGCACAGTTCGGCAACGATTTGCCCCCGATCCAGGATGACCGCGCCATAGCCGATTTGACCTTCGATGAAGGAGCCGTCCACAAAAGCCTGGTAGCGGGTGGGAAGGGCATTGAAATCAATGGACTCGGCTGTTTTTCTTTCCTTTGGCTTCGGAGCCTTGTCCGCTTTTTCGGTTCCATGATCGGTCGCACCGAGCGTCATGCCGATCTGGCCGGTCAGAAGTTCCGTCACCCGGTCATAGTGCTCCTGTGACAGGTCGGAATCCTTTCTGAATGAGAAACTCCCCTTTTTCGGGCTGTAATCCACTATGAGTTTGCCAAGCTTTTCTCCGTCCGTGCTTAGCGATATCTTCAGCATGTAATCGCGGATCATCGCAATCTCACTTGCATAGCCGTGCTCGGCGAGAACCGGGGACAGCCTGTCGTAGATTGCCATGAGTTCGCTTTCGCATATATAAGCCATTTCGTATTTCCCTTTCATCCATCCTGTATGTACTTGGCGGTTACATCCTGGTTCAGGCAATACAGCAGGGCATCCTCCTTTGTCACCAGCCCCTGTTTGCAGAGCTCGGCGATGCTGTAGTCCATGCTTCTCATGCCCTCATTCCTGCTCATATGGATGACCGAATCGATCTGGTAGGTCTTGGATTCCCGGATCAGGTTCCTTATGGCATTATTGGCCAGCATCACTTCAAAGGCTGCCACCCGCCCTTTGACAGGTGAAGGCAGCAATTGCTGGGAAACCACGGCCTGAAGCACGGTTGACAGTTGGATGCGGATCTGGTGCTGCTGGTTGGGCGGGAAGACATCGATGATCCTGTCAATGGTTTTTGCAGCACCCAGCGTGTGGAGGGTGGACAAGACCAGATGCCCGGTTTCAGCCGCCGTCATGGCAATGGATATGGTTTCCAGGTCGCGCATCTCGCCTACCAGGATTACATCGGGAGACTCCCTCAGAGCCGCCCGGAGTGCCCTTGCATAGCTTTGGGCATCCTGCCCGATCTCCCGCTGATTCACAATGCTTTTCTTATGCCTGTGAAGAAACTCAATGGGTTCCTCCAGCGTCAGAATGTGGCATTTGCGCGTGCTGTTGATGAGATCGATAATACAGGACAGGGTAGTGGATTTCCCGCTTCCCGTCGGGCCTGTCACCAGGATCAGGCCTTTATGGTACTTGTGCAGATCCAGAACCGCCTGGGGAATCAGAAGTTCGTTTGGATCGGGAAGCTCGGTGAACACAATCCGGATGGAGGCCGCAACCGATCCCCGCTGCATGAAGGTATTGACCCGGAACCTTCCCAGTCCGGGTATGGAAACCGAGAAATCCTTGTCCCCGCTTGCCAGGAACTCCCGGTAGGCGGCTTCGTTGGCAAACAGCTCACGCACCAGCCTCTCGGCATCCCTGACGCCGAGGCGCTGGCTCCCGACATATTGCAAATCGCCCTTGACCTTCATCACCGGGGGAACCCCAACCGTGATCTGAAGGTCCGATGCCTGATGATCCATGGCAATTTTCAACAGCTTTTGAACAGGCGTGTTTTCCAGGTTGAAATCATTTGTACTCATTCCGGTCTTCCTTCCCACAAATCGAGTTCGTTCCTGTACTCAAAAGGTTCCTGCCACATACGCCATTCCAGAACAGCGCAGATATCCTCCAGGTTCTTTTCTTTATCCGGGTCGGAAACCTCGATGCGGACATTGAGGTACCGCAGGCTGCCTTCATGTTCAAGAATGAATGTCTTTCCGGCAATAAAGTGCAGGTCCACCGGCACTGTGCTGTACAGGTGGGCATTTTCCAGGTAATCGCCGGCCATGCTGGCCACGCATCCCGGATAAGCATCCGTTATGGCGCTCATGGCATAGTACATGACAAGCTTCGGATAAAGTTCTTCCAGGTACCGCTGCCTTGCGCCGGAACCCGAAAGGCTTCCCAGGGTTGCCCTGATCATCTCGGCTATATTGGCAGGCAGCCCGGCACCGGAGAAATCGCCTTCCGTAATCGCGCGGAGGGCAGCCGAGGCCTTCTCCCTGCCTTGCTGGACACTGTTGTAAACGCCATTTAAAAACCTTTCCCCTTCCGAGTCCAGGTTATAGTATGTTTTTACGGTTTCCGCATGCTTCATGGCCAGGCGAAGGTTGGCCGATGACGTGGCAACTGCCAGAACCCCGAACACCACCAGGATGATGAGGACCAGGGCAACCAGGATCGAGGAACTGCCCCGGTTGGACGTAAGCCATTTCACGGCTCCACCACCTCCCCGATGGTGTTGAGCATGGCTGAAACCGCGTATATCTCCTCATAGGGTTTCTGCCGGAGAGGATAGGGTTTAATTTTGAAGCTTCTCAGGTCGATAGCCCAGAGCCCGTCGCTGCCGGGTACACTGTATAACCCGATATGCATGGCATAGGCGGCTTCACGCTCCGGGTCCCGGATACCGGACAGAGGCTGCCAGCCGTCGTCGTAATAGATCACATAGGAGCCGGCATCCGATACGGAAACAACGGATTCCAGAGCCGAAGGATCCCCGCCAATCCAGTCTTCGGGCGATGCTTTTATCTTTTCAATCCAGGCGCTGCCATGGAAAACCGACCGGTCGATGTCTGCGGCCAGCCGGTTGCTGACATGGGCATGAACGAAGAGTCGGACTGCCACTGTCCCGGCAACGGCCAGCAGCGCCACGGCGATGATCATCTCGATTAATGTAAACCCTTTTCTTCCCTTTATGTACTCCATGCTAACCATCCGTACCTCTTAGCACCAAACAGACACCCGGGCGGTTACCTCCCCGACCTGAGCAGGATGCTGCTCTCCATCTTAAGCCTTGTGTCCTCCTGAGCAAGCCATACCGAGAAGTTCAACAGGTTATTGTCAAGCTCTGCCGTAAAACCGTCCGCGTCAGCTATCTCAAAGCTCAGCTCGTTGGCGGGCGCCTCTCCTTCCAGCATCAGCGCCTCCCGGAGCTTGCCCTCATCCTGGTATATCCAGGTTTCATAGACCTCGTCGTCGTATGTTTCGCGGATGACGATTGCCGGTCCGCCATTCACCGGGTTCTTTTCCACCCGGACAGCCTGCATGACGTCGTTCTGCCGGATCTTCATCTGGATGAAGGAAAGGGCCACCCTCAGCTCGGACTGCAGGTTCTGCCCGTCATATATCCTGGAATAGGCCGAGGTTGAGGAAACGGCCAGGGAGAAGATACCAATCCCCAGAACGAGCAGCAGAAACAGGGCGGCAACCGTTTCCACGCTGACGCTTCCCCGCTGCTTTGGACCATTGTTTTCCGCACCTGCCCTATTCTTTTTTATAAACCTCCACAGTGGGCAAAACATTTGACGCAAACACCTCGTAATAGAAGAAATACCTTTCCCTGTCCAGAATGAGCCCGTAGTGTTCCTCCAGGTATTCCAGGCTGGGCGGATAGCTGCCTTCCAGCGCATAGCACTGGACGCAGGCATCCAGGATGGCCTGGCGGATCTCCTCCGGTTGCGTGCTGCTCTGCTCCGACCAGAAACCCGAAAGGGCAGCCACGCTCGCCAGGGCGACGATCAGGAATATGACCAGAAGGATAATTCTGCTGTAAATCGGGTATTGTCCGTTCAAAGCGTTCACCCTATCCTATGGAAGCCATGATGTTGATCAGCGGAAGAATCACCGACAGCAGGACGCCCGCCAGAATAAGGGACAAAGCGGTGACGCAAACCGGTTCGATAAAGCCGATAATGCGCCTTAAAGACGAGTCTGCCTCTTCCTGCCAGGTACGGGACGCCTTATCCATCACAGCATCCAGGCTTCCGGTTTTCTCGCCCGACTTCATCAGCCTGATGAACAGGGCCGGGAACAATCCGGTATCCCTCACGGCTTCCCAGAAAGGCTTGCCTTCCGACACAGCCTTCGCAGCCTCGCCCGTTTTGGCAACGACATAAGCGTTCTCCAGAACGCCTGAAACCAGGCCAACCCCCTCCGTAACCGTCATGCCGCTTTTCAGGGTCAGGGCCATGGCGCCGCTGAACCGGGACGCGATAATCTTCCGGTAGATGCCTCCGGTTATGGGGTTGACAACCTTGAGTTTATCCAGTAGAAAGCGCAGCTTCTCCTGGCGGGACAATGCCAGGATACCTGCGGCCAGGAGCAACAGGGCTGCCAGAACATACAGGAAACCGTTCTTCAGCGTGTTTCCAAGCAGGATGAAAAGGTCAACCTGTACAGGCACCTGTCCGCCCAGGGATGTGAGAATCTCCACAAACAGCGGGACAACCCTGAAGGCTATCAGGGCGATTACTCCAAGCATGAACAGGGCCAAGACCAGCGGATAGGTCACGGCGCTCCTTATCTTCTTCCTGGTGTTGGCCTGGTTCTCATAATATTTGCTCAGGCCTTCCAGGACGGGTTCCAGCATGCCGGTCTTCTCGCCCACCCGGATCATGGCCGTCATGTAGGCCGGAAAACAGTTTGCAGCCTCAAAAGCCGAGTACAGGGATGATCCGTGTTCCACATCCCTGGCAATGGTTTCAAGGGCTTTTTTCAGCTTAGGGTTGACGGTATCCTCGCAAAGCATCGGGATGCCTTCCACCGGATGTATACCCGATTTGAGAATCAGCGCAAACTGATGGCAAAGCAGGGACAAATCCATTTCAAAACCCTTGGCCTTCCTTCCCATCCTATCAACTCCAGCCTGTTAATCTTTTCTATATCATACCAAATTAAGGGGACCATAAAACAAAAACATGGCCGAAAGCCATCTGATAACCATCCTGCGCCTGCTATCTTGCACTGAGGATGCCCTTGATTTTTTCAATGAGCATGGAGCAGGCCACCTCGTTGAATCCGCCCTCGGGAATGATGATATCCGCATATTTCTTGCTGGGTTCCACAAAGGCTTCGTGCATGGGCTTTACGGTGTTCAGGTACTGGTTGATCACCGAGTCGATATCCCTTCCCCGCTCATGAATGTCGCGGATGAGCCGCCGGGCAAACCGGATATCCGCATCCGCATCCACAAAAACCTTGATATCCATCAGCTCCCGAAGCCGGGGATCCTGGAAGATCAGGATGCCCTCAATGACGATGACATGCCTCGGCTCCTCCCTTATGGTTTCAGCCAGGCGCGCATGTTCAATAAAGGAATAAACCGGCCGATGGATGGGCTTGAAATCTTTCAGATCCTTTATCTGCTCCACCATCAGGTCGGTATCAAAGCTGTTGGGATGATCGAAGTTCAGCTTTTTGCGTTCCTCAAAGGGCAAATGATTGAAGGATTTATAATAGTAATCCTGGCAAATCAGGGTCACATCGTTTTCAAAAGCCTTTTTCAGCCGGACAGCCAGCGTTGTCTTGCCCGATCCGGTTCCGCCGGCAATCCCGATAACTACCGCCTTATCCAAAATACTTCCCCCAATATTTCTCAGATTGCTTGTCCGCAATTTTTATTATATCACGGCAAAATCGGATAAAAAACAGCCGGTCGTCCACAAAAAATGTCTTGTCCGGACTATTATACCCGCCGGTCCATGGGTTATAATACAGAAAGCAAACCAGCAAACCAGGATATCCCTGTGGATTTGCCGATGAAAGGATGGTTTTCATGCGGTTTTCCGAAATGCCCTACGAGCGGCCCGATATGGAAGCGTTCCAGAAAGAGGCCGGAGAAATCATCAAGGCGGTGGAAGAAGCCCAAAACCCTCAGCAGCAGCTTGAAGCCCATAAGGCCTTCACCGCCCTGAGAAAGAAGTTTTCGGACATGGCCACACTGGCCAATATCCGAAATTCTCTGAACACCGAGGATCCTTTCTATGAACAGGAGAAGAACTTCCTGGATGAAAACGAACCCCTGATTCAGGATATCCAGACCAGGTTCTACAAGGCTCTCGTATCCTCCCACTTTCGGGCGGAGCTTGAAAAAAGCCTGGGCAGCCTGATGTTCCTCAATGCGGAAATGGACCTGAAAGCCTTTGATCCTGCCATCATCCCGGAACTTCAGGAAGAAAACAAGCTCACGACCCAATACCAGAAGCTTCTGGCATCCGCCCAGCTGGAATTTGACGGCAAGACCCTTACCCTTTCGCAGCTCGGGCCATACATGGAATCCCCCAGCCGCGATGTGAGAAAAGGAGCCTTCCAGAAAAGGACCGAGTTCTTCATGGCCCATGAAAAGGAACTGGACGAGCTCTATGACAAACTTGTGAAGGTGCGCACATCCATGGCCAGAAAACTGGGCTTCAAGGATTTCGTGGAACTGGGCTACCTGAGGATGGGACGCAACTGCTATGGGCCGGACGAAGTTGCCCGGTTCAGGGAACAGGTCAAGAAGCACCTGGTCCCCCTGGCCACGATGCTCCGGGAGCAGCAGCGCGAGAGGCTGGGGCTGGAAAAGCTGACCTATATCGATTCCCCCCTCTTTTTCAGGGACGGTAATCCCAAGCCGGAGGGAACCCCGGAAGAAATCTTTGCGGCAGGCCGCAAGATGTACGACATGCTCTCCCCGGAAGCCAGCGAGTTCTTCCGCTTCATGCTGGATAACGAACTCATGGATGTCTTAAGCCGCAAGGGTAAGGCCCCGGGCGGATACATGACCTATATCTATACCTATGAATCACCCTTTATCTTCGCCAATTTCAACGGCACCAGCGGCGATGTGGACGTATTGACCCACGAATGCGGTCATGCCTTCAACGGGTACCTGACAAAGGGTATCGAACTTCTGGAGTATAAGTTCCCGACCCTGGAGGCCTGCGAGGTCCATTCCATGTCCATGGAATTCTTCGCCATGCCCTGGATGAAGCTATTCTTCGGCGATAAGACCGAGGCCTACAAATACATGCACTTGGCCAGCGCCCTGCTCTTTATCCCCTACGGGTGCCTGGTGGACGAGTTCCAGCATGTGGTTTACGCCAATCCGGACATGACGCCGAAGGAGCGCAAGGAGGCTTGGCTCAAACTGGAGAAGGAATATCAGCCACACATGGACTATGAGGATGACCCGTTCTTCGGAAAGGGCGGCACCTGGCAGCGGCAGACCCATATCTATACCGCACCTTTCTATTACATTGACTACTGCCTGGCCCAGATCTGCGCCCTCCAGTTCAGAAGCCTCATGGTCAAGGACTACAGGGCCGCATGGGAGAAATACATCAGCTTCAGTAAGAAAGGCGGAACCATGACCTTCGTGGACCTTTTGAAATCCACCGGGCTGAAATCGCCCTTTGATGAGGGGTTTGTTAAGGAAGTGGCGGAAGATTCCCTGAAAGCGCTGAACGAGATGAAGCCCTGAGCCACCGAAGTCCTTTGATTCGCGCAATTCAGGGAATCGCAGCTTACGGCTGAAAGGCGCTGAAAACTTGAAACGAAGCTGGTGAAAACGGTATTGACAAACAAAAATGGCGTTTGTATAATTATTTAAGTCTGCTGGCGATGCGAAAAGCATCGCTGACATGTGCCAGTAGCTCAGCTGGATAGAGCAACGGACTTCTAATCCGTCGGTCGGGGGTTCGAATCCTCTCTGGCACGCCAAGCAAAACCCTGAGAGCGTGAAACTTTCAGGGTTTTGTTATATTCTACGAACGGTTCGTGAAACGACGATTTGATTACTATTTGTCTATTCCTCGGATAGAAAGTAATAAAAGTGCTAGTGAAGAATTTTTTGATGGTATTAATTCTCAAAACTTGGTTATAGATTAAAGTAAGTTAAAATTATTCATTTTTTGGTGGTTTTCGCTTTCACTTCTTTATAAAATCTAAGAGTATTAGAGAATTTCGAGGTAATTTCTGGAGTAATAGGAGCTGATTTTAAGAAGATTTTTTTAAGGGTTATTTCGTTTCCACCTACTATCTCCAAAAATCACCCCAATTAACACACAGAGTTTCAAAAATACCATATTTAGTCGGGACATTATAAGTAATTATTTTCCTACTCTTAATTTCTGTAATACTGTAAAGTGCAGAGGGTGTAAAAAAAACACCTATCCAATCTGCGACTTCATACCAAGATGCGACTTCATCAACAGCAGGGCCAACTAACACAGACTTTTGCATTGCATATCTACCAAAACTTATAGCTCCTCTTACGAGTATTTCTTTTTGAAGTGCTTCAACAATTAAAAATTTTGCAATCATACCTAAATAACTTAAAGATACATTGCAATCACCAAATGCAGAAATGACAATTGTATCTGAAATATTGATAATTTCAGTTTTAAGTTTTTTAAATTCTTCAGATACCGGTAAAATTTCTGGATCTAACATCAATATAGAACCATAATCTTTTGCACGGTTATATATTTTGTTTATTATGCTTATTGCATCAGTTTGGCGACTATAAATACCTTTCCATCCGAGCACATCAATGAAAGCAACTGCACCATCTTGCAAGTTCATTTGTCATCATCCCCTTTCAATACTACCATTCGACAAAAAAGGGGATTATCCTTTATTTTAACATCACCGTCTCTACTCCTGACTTCTGATACATTATCTTCTATGGATTGTATGTCAAGCAAAGACCCCATAGCTCAACGCCATGGGGTCTTATATTTCATTATTTCAAATTATCCACCGCAGCTCTTTCAATGGCCAGGCCCTTGGTGTAGCGCTTCATAAATTCATTGAAGCCTTCCACATCCTTGGGTTCTGGAGCCAGTGTGCTCTTTGGCTGGTTGGCGAATACTTTCTTGTTGAGGAAGTCGTCCAGGGTCTGGTTCTCTTCCTTGTTCACCAGGTAGGAAGCCAGAAGCGCAATACCCCAAGCTCCGCCTTCTCCCGCTGTTTCCATAACCGATACGGGAACATTGATGGCGGCCGCCATGATTTTCTGCCCCACTTCCTTGGTCTTGAAAAATCCGCCATGACCCAGCATCTCGTCTATCTTCACGTTCTCCTTTTCGTAAAGGATCCGCATACCGGTGTTCAGCGCCCCCAGCGCGGACATCAGATGGACCCTCATGAAATTGGCCAGGTTGAAGCGGCTGTCAGGCAGGCGCACAAATAAGGGACGTCCTTCCTCCATGCCGGTGATGTGCTCGCCGGAGAGGTAGCCATAGGACAGGAGCCCGCCGCAGTCAGGATCACCCTTCAGCGCCAAACCGAGCAGGGTATCATAGAGCCTGGGCTTTTCGACCTCAAAACCAAGGGATTTGATCACTTCTGAGAACAATGCCATCCAGGCATCATAATCCGAGGTACAATTGTTGGAATGCACCATGGCCACCAGTTTGCCGTCGGGGGTAGTCACCAGGTCCAGTTCAGGATAAACCGCAGACAGTTCTTTTTCCAGAACCACCATGGCAAAAACCGATGTTCCGGCCGATACATTACCGGTGCGGACCGCCACGCTGTTGGTGGCTGTCATACCGGTACCAGCGTCGCCTTCAGGCGGACAGAACGGAATGCCGGGTTTCAGTTGTCCGGTAACATCCAGAAGCCTTGCTCCTTCTTCGGTAAGCGTTCCGGCGTTCTGACCTGCCACCAGAACCTTGGGCAGGATGTTTTCCAGGCGCCATGGATAGTTCTTCGGCTTCACCAGCTCATTGAACTGCTCGATCATTTTGGCGTTAAAATCGCTCTTTTGGATATCGATGGGGAACATGCCCGACGCGTCGTCGATGCCCAATACCCTCTGGCCCGTCAGCTTCCAGTGGACATAGCCGGCCAATGTGGTGATAAAGTCAATTTCGGGTATATGATCCTCCCCGTTCAGGATGGCCTGATAGAGGTGAGCTATGCTCCATCTTTGAGGAATGGGATAGTTGAAATACTTCGTCAGAAACTCGGACGCCTGTCCGGTAATGGTATTGCGCCAGGTACGGAAATTGGTCAGAAGCTTTCCGGACTTGTCAAAGGGCAGATAGCCGTGCATCATGGCGCTGATACCAATAGCCCCGGCAGTTTGGAGCTTGACACCGTATTTTGCCTCCACGTCCTTTACCATGTTGCCATAGCTGTCCTGCAAGCCCTTCCAGACATCCTCCAGATCATACGTCCAGATATTGTTGACGTATTTGTTTTCCCAGTTATGATTTCCGGAGGCAATGGGTTCATTGTTGGAGTTGACAAGAACGGTCTTGATGCGGGTTGAACCCAGTTCGATGCCAATCGCAGTCCTGCCATTAATGATGTCATTTCTGATATCGTTCAGATTCATAAAATTACCCCCAAATACTGGACTGATATTTACCTATCCGGTTCCCGAAGGCAGGAAACACGGCAGAGTCCTATTTCTGGCCATAATAGGCGTTTGCCCCGTGCTTGCGCAGGAAATGCTTGTCCAAAAGCGCCTGATCCATCGGACCGATTCCGGGAGACAACATGATGGTCTTGAAGGCCATGGTTGCCACCTCTTCAAGGATAACGGCATGCTCGACGGCATCCATGGGATCCTTTCCCCAGGAAAAAGGTCCATGCTGGTTCACCAGGACAGCAGGTATATCCAATGGATTCTTACCCATGAATGTCTCCACTATCACATTGCCGGTTTCTTCCTCGTAAGCGCCGCGGATCTCTTCCTCGGTGAGTTTCCTGGTGCAGGGCACTTCCCCATAGAAGGTATCGCCATGTGTGGTACCCAGGGCCGGAATGCCTCTGCCCGCCTGAGCAAAGCTGGTTGCCCAGTTGGAATGGGTATGGACGACACCGCCTACACCCTCAAAATGCCTGTAAAGAACAAGATGCGTGGGAGTATCGGAAGAAGGTTTCAGGTTGCCCTCAACAACCTTTCCATCCAGGTCGACCACAACCATGTGCTCGGCCTTCATCTCATCATAGGCCACGCCGCTGGGTTTGATAACCACCAAGCCTTTGCTTCTGTCTATGCCGCTTACATTTCCCCATGTCAGCTTTACCAGGCCATATTCCACCAGAGCAAGATTTGCCCTGTACACTATTTCTTTCAATTCCTCCAACATAGTATGTCCCTCCTGCTGCATATATTATTTCCGCTTTCACCAACCTGCCGGCATCCATGAGCCGAATTACGGCAAGCCCGATCCATTTTTTTCGTCTCTTGGGCAATCATAGAGCCACTTTGCCCTTCGCAGGTCTGATAAAAGCTTAACACAGTCTTAGCTTACCATATTTTATTGATACTTGTACATACGCGATATGCCCGCATCCGACAAAATGCATATTCATTCAATTCCTTTGCATGATCTTTCGAGTTTCAGGGGCTGGAAAAATGGGATAGAATAAAAAGTGTCAAAATCGTTGACAAGGAGGTAAAGAAGTTGGAAAACTTTGTATTCCAAAACCCGACGAAAATCATATTCGGTAAGGGAACAGAAACGCAGGTCGGCGCCGAGACAAAGAAACACGCCGACAAGGTTCTGTTGCATTATGGCGGCGGAAGCATCAAGAAAAGCGGGCTTTATGATACAGTTGTGAAATCCTTGAAAGAAGCCGGTGTTGAATTTGTGGAACTGGCCGGGGTCCAGCCCAATCCCAGGCTGACCCTCGTCCATCAGGGCATTGAATTGTGCCGTAAAGAAGGCATTAAGTTTATCCTTGCCGTTGGTGGCGGAAGCGTTATCGACTCAGCCAAGGCCATAGCCGTGGGCGTACCCTATGAAGGCGATGTCTGGGACTTCTATATTGGGAAGGCCCAGGTGAAGGAAGCCTTGGGGGTGGGCGTGGTTCTCACCATTCCTGCGGCAGGCAGCGAATCCAGCCCAAGCTCGGTTATCACCAATGAAGATGGGTGGTACAAGAGGGGACTTACCACCGACCACATCTTCCCCAGGTTCGCCATCCTGAATCCGGAGTTCACCTATACGCTCCCCAATTACCAGACCGCCTGTGGCGCTGCCGATATCATGGCCCATATCATGGAAAGGTATTTCACCAATACAAAGGACGTGGAACTCACCGACAGGCTGTGTGAGGCCACCATGAAGACCCTCATCAACAATGTACCGAAGGCTTTGGTCAATCCTACGGATTACGCAGTGCGTGCCGAGATCATGTGGACCGGCACGGTTGCCCACAATAACCTTTTGGGAACCGGCAGAGAGGAAGACTGGGCATCCCATGCCATCGAACACGAAATCAGCGGCATTTATGACATTGCCCATGGTGCAGGCCTGGCGATAGTTTTCCCTGCCTGGATGCAGTATGTATATAAAAATGATGTGGCGCGTTTTGCCCAGTTTGCGACTCGGGTCTGGGATGTGGACTACAACTTCTTCAACCCTGAGGAAACCGCGTTGAAAGGCATCCAGAAGCTCAAGGAGTTCTTCTCCTCTATCGGGCTGCCCGTCTCGCTCAGGGAGGCCGGCATCGACGACAGCAGGCTTGAAGAAATGGCCGACAAATGCACCGGTTCGGACACCTACACCGTGGGATCGTTTGTGAAGCTGAACAAGAAGGCGGTTTACGATATCCTGACCCTTGCAAAATAACGCTGGCCTTTGAAAAAATAAAAATCATGCCCATGCTTATGGTATAAATTTAAGGCTGTTTTGAGGCGGTTCAGCCTGAGCCCCAGGCATCAGGAAATATACCCTTGAAACAGCCTTTTTGCTGCAAACCCGCTCCGGCATCATCATGTCAAAACGCCCATCTTTACCGATTGCGACTTTTTTATTGAACGTATTCCTATTATTAACATAAAAAAATTCCGAAATTGTCTATTGCCTACCCGCGAAGTTGGTGTTATAATAGGTAATGCTCGAGCCGCGAAACGGCTCAGATAGCTGATGTGGGGATATAGCTCAGTTGGGAGAGCGCTTGAATGGCATTCAAGAGGTCGAGGGTTCGACTCCCTTTATCTCCACCAAGCGTTGGGAAAAGCCTTGCAGCAGATGTGCTGTAAGGCTTTTTGCTTGCTCTTTTTTAACACCTGGTCATCTGTCATTCCAGGCAAAAGATATGCGCTACTACTTTTTCTCTATTTTCTTGCTGATATATGAATATGCAAAGTATAATACACAGCCGCCAATTACATAAACTATCCCTTTGATTAACTTTACAGGATTGTTGAGTTTCGTACCGATGGCACCAGCAAGTACAAAGCAAAATGACTCACACCATTTTACCATAATTATTGAGTTGAGAAATACAGGCGTTAATCTGCAATCAGAGCTTCATTCAAAAAATAGAAACATTTCACTGGTGGATCAAACCAGACAGAACGGTTGAAAGCCGCCTGCGTGAATACTTTTACGTCTTATCTGTAAACCCACAATGGGTGCAGGTGTATTCATCATATTTTATCTGCTTCTCGGTGATGTTACTTCTTTTTTTGCAATTAGGACATAGGATTGCGATCTTGGTTTCTGATTCCCAAAATTTTATTAATGCGGTTCCTGCAAAACAATCCTTATCCCCCATATCTTTATCCTGCATTATTTTGCAAAATCACATTTGGCCAGCAACTATGATAACACTGTTTCCCTTGTCTTCAGAGGTTTACGCGAGATGATGAAACTGTCAAAAACCAAATCGCAGGACGGACAAGTTGGGGGTTGCTCGCATATACCGTATTAGGACAAACTAATTATCATCCTGGAGGTATCATGAAACATAAAATCATTTATCTGGGCTTATTGGTTTTAAGCCTATGTTTTCTTCCGGTTGTAGCCTTTGCAGCTTCGCCGGAAGCCACACTCTCCATTGACGGAGGCCCCCCTGTCACCTATCCCTCGGTGCAGGCGGCGGTGGATGCGGTAACAGCAAATCCGGGAACCGATTTTGTCATTGAGATAGCTGCCGGAACCGTTACCGATCCGCTCAATATCATACAGCAGCCAAATAAAAATGTGGTGATACGCCCGCAGGCTGGAGCAACCGTCACATTTACAAACACCATCAACATTGACGGGAACGGAAACCTTGCCAGCCCGGAAACACTGCTGATACAAGGTCTTAATTTCGATCTGACCGAAGGAACAGTAGAAAACTGTATTAACTTAACCAAGGTTTCCCCAAACCCGGGATTCGTCTATGCTCACAATGTCACTATCAATGGCTGCCATTTCCGGGGTATCTTTAATCTTACCGTGGCCGTTCAGAGCGCTCCCGGTGGCATGAGGAACATTGCCATCATGAACTGCACCGCTACAGACATGCACAGCCTGGCCCAGCTGAAAGCCGTTTCGGGTTATGCCTTCATCCAAAACTGCGTGGTAAGCAATGCGGATGGCGGTGTGAACTTCTACGGATCGGGCGACTTAATTGTTGACAGCTGTAAGTTTGACGTGGTGGGTTATGCGGTTCGCAGCGGTCAGAACGCCGGTGTCATCTCCAATCTGGGATCTGTCACCGTCAATAACAGCGTGCTGAATTCCAATTCTGCCACAGACGGCACGATCGTGTTAAGGGGTGACAGCACAAGCAATATCAACATCATTCATTCCAATATTACCAATGCAAACCCGGCCGGATCGGCACTGCAAAACCTCAATGCCGCCAGCATCGACCTCTACAATATTGACATTGTGGAGACGAATCTGAATGGACAAATCACCGGCATTAACCTGGACACCATAATCACCATTGACGATCCCAACGTGCCAAACGGACCTGTCAATATCACAGGCGATGGCAACAACACCACCCTCATTTTCCTGGCTACGTTCCTTGCGGTGCTGGTACTTATTCTGCTGCTCGTCATCTTCGCCCTGGCATGAGCAGGATAATACCGCCATAAGCCTTCTTGTGGCAACATGGAAGACATGGACCAAGGCGTCCAACAATGGATGCCTTGGCCCATGCAATGAATCACTGAAAAGAGGTTGCCCCTTTGCCGATTTCCGTTTTCCGGAAATATCGTGCCCGGTATTTAAGCGGCGTCATACCGGTGCGCTTTCGGAAAACCTCTGTAAAGTAGCTCTGGCTGGGGAAGGCCAATATGGATGAGATCTGTGCCGGGCTATAATCGGAATAAGCGAGCATATTCCGCGCTGTCTCAATCTTCTTGGACTGAATATATTCGCCGATGGTGGTTCCGGTCTCTTTTTTAAACAACCGGGAGAGATAGGACGGATTCAACCCCACCAGCCTGGCCAGGTCTGCCGCTGTAATCCGTGTATGCAGATGATCGTGAATATAGTCGATGCAGTTGGCCACATGACGGGAAACTATCTTTTTCTTGCGCAGGTTTCTCATCCTTCTGGCATAATCCAGGCACATGATGGGATGCAGTACTGCCACCTCCTGCGGCGACTTGCACTTGTCCGCCCTCTGGATATAAAAATCGCTCAATCCAAAGGCAACAGACGGCTCCATGCCCCCTTCAATACAATATCTGGCCACCAGGGCGGCAGTAATCACAAAATGGTATTTGATATTCTGGAGATAATCATCCGACAGGATCCCAAGTCCGGGTTTATCCAGCAGGGACTGTTTGCACATCTCGCATGTTTTATGCACATCCCCCGTCTTGATGGCTGAAAAGAATTCCAGTTCCGGGTTATATGGCGCATGGACGATATCGCTCTCCCGTCGAACAAACTCTTTGTAAAACAGTTCCTTTCCGGTGCCCATGATAGTCCTCCGGCTTCTGATGAACAGGTGTTCAGTGCTTGAATCACCAACTTTATCATATCATACAAACGATAAATATGTCATAAAAACGATATATTTTTGTGGGGATTTGTGCCATGATAAAAGTGTCTGTTGACAATTTATCTACTACCAGTAAAAAAGGGGTATAGAAGCATGATGAAGCTTTGGAGAGGAATCAATCTGGGAGGCTACCTTTCACAATGTGTCCATACCGAAGATCATTATCAGCGTTTCATCGGTGAAGAGGATATCCGGCAAATCAAAGAATGGGGATTAGACCATGTCCGACTCCCGATAGATTATGAGGTTCTGGAGACAGATGCAGGCATAAAAAGGCCGGAAGGGTATGTTTATGTCAAAAACGTGGTGTCGTGGTGCCAGAAATATCAATTGAACGTGGTGCTGGATCTCCATAAGGCCTATGGTTATGATTTCAACAATGCCGGCAACATGGAAAAAAACAGCCTGTTCAACCTGCCTGAGCTGCAGGATCGGTTCATCCGGCTGTGGGAGAATATAGCCAATGAATTCGGCAGCTATGATCACGTGGCCTTTGAACTGCTGAACGAAGTAGTGGAGTCGGAAAACACAGAAGCCTGGAATGTGCTTATCCGGAAAACAGTGAAAGCCATCCGCGCCATCACCAGGAGAACGCCGATTATATACGGCGGCATCTGCTGGAACAGTGCCAGCACGCTGAAATACCTGGAGGTTCCCGAGGACGATAATATCATCTTCACCTTCCATTTTTACGAACCGCTTGTCTTTACCCATCAAAAAGCCCATTGGGTCGAGAAAATTGACAAGGAAAAGGTCATCTTCTATCCAGAATCGATGGACTATTACAGAACCCATTCGGCTGATCTGGGGATCCAGGGCAGCGCCGTTTTAAACGCAAAGTCCCAAACCATGGGTCCGGAATTTATCCGCGAGATGGTTCTTGAAGCCGTGAAAGCCGCTGAAAATGCAGGCGTTCCATTATACTGCGGCGAATTTGGCGTTATCGACCAGGCGCCTGTCAAGGATACGCTGCGCTGGTTTGAAGATGTAGACAAGGTTTTCAGGGAATTCAACATCGGCTGCTCGGTCTGGACCTACAAAGAAATGGATTTTGGCCTTGTTGGTCCTCACTACGACGAAATCAGGAAAGACCTGATTGCATTATGGATAGGATAAGGATTTACAATTCATGGTCAGGGAGGTATGCGCTATGAAAAGGCATGCGAGAGCCTTAGGGATCATTTGCTGTCTTTTGCTTGCTTTTGCAGGGCTGGCCGGTTGCGGGACCCAGGACGTGAACCAGGGCCCGAACCAGGAAGTGAGCCAGAGCCCGACCCCGGATGCAACCCAGGATGCAGGCAATGACACAACCGTTCAACCAAGCCCGGCGCAGACAACGGAGCAACCATCTACTCCCCCCAAACAGGTTGAAGCTATTGACATCCCGCAGTATGAAGGCTATTACCTTTTATGGCATGATGAGTTTGACGGAGACAGCCTGAACAAGGACATCTGGAACATCGAGACGCGTCGGCCGGGCTGGACCAACAACGAGTTGCAAGAGTACACCGAGTCACCGGAGAATGTCTTCATCAGGGATGGGAAACTTGTCCTGAAGGCGATTAAGACACAGAAAAACGGAAAGGATTATTATACCTCCGGTAAGGTGAACGCAAGGAAAAAGGATTTCCTGTACGGTAAGGTAGTGGTCAGCGCCAAGGTCCCTAAAGGCAAGGGGTTATGGCCGGCCATTTGGATGATGCCGACGAAAGAGAACTATTATGGCACATGGCCCAGGTGCGGTGAAATTGATATCATGGAAATTTTGGGCAACCAGCCCCATATCACCTATGCCACCGTGCATTATGGCGAACCTCATGCGCAGCAGCAGGGCGTAAAAGCCCTTACCGACGGTACCACTTTTGCGGATGATTTCCATGAGTATTCCGTGGAGTGGGAACCGGGTGAAATACGCTTCTATGTGGACGGAGAGCTGATACATACTGTAAACGACTGGTTCACCGCCATAAGGGGCGGGCCTGAAAAACCCTATCCGGCACCGTTTGATCAGAATTTCTATGTCCAGTTGAACCTGGCCGTTGGTGGCAACTGGCCCGGGAATCCTGACGAAACCACCGATTTCTCCAAAGCGGAATTTGAAATCGACTATGTCAGGGTATACCAGAAACCGTACTATGATACCAATGTGAAAAAACCCGAGAAGCAGTTCAGAGAACCCCTGGAGGACGGAAACCTGATCTACAACGGAGATTTTGCCGAAGCAGAAGAACTGCTCGACGATATCAACTGGAAATTCCTCCTGTTCCAGGGAGGCGAGGCCACTGCGGAAATCAAGGACGGGATGATGATCATCAAGACCCGGAATCAGGGTGCGGTGGACTATTCGGTACAGCTTGTGCAGGCCGACCTTCCCATGTATAAAGGGAAAAATTACCGCATCACCTTCGATGCCCGCGCTTCAGAGCCGAGGAACATGATCGTGTGCGTTTCCGCCCCCTACGTCAATTATAGCCGATACTTCCAGGATACCCAGGTAAGCCTGTCCACCGAATGGAAGACCTATACCTACGAGTTTACCATGAAAGAAAAGGACGACAACAACGGAAGGCTTGAGTTCAATATGGGGAACGCAGGTTCAACGGCCGACATCTATATCAGGAATGTCCGGGTTGAAATCATCGAGTAAACCCGTCGTTTTTAAGCAGGATAGGCCCCTGTCCCCTACCATAGGAGCAGGGGTTTTCTCCTTCCGCATCTTCCTGGCGAATCACCTGAATGTATGGTAGAATAGAGGTATTTCTTGACCAGTATCCAGAGAGGAAACATCCCATGAGAAACAGATTGATGAAACACCAGTTGATCCGCACCCTGGTTGAGCTGCGGGGTAATCCCCGCGCCTGCGTCTATACCGAACCCCTTTGGGGACTTTCCATGAACCTGTGCCTGCCCTATGCGTCGGTATACATGCTGACATTTGGCATGAGCGACTCGCAGGTGGGTATTGTGGCATCGGTCTATATGTTTTCACAGACCATCTTCGCGTTTCTCTCCGGCGCTATCGTCGATAAGCTGGGGCGCAGGAAGAGCACGGCCATCTTTGACTTTTTGTCCTGGAGCCTTCCCTGCCTTATCTGGGCATTCAGCCAGGGGTTCTGGTTCTTTGTCGTGGCCGCGCTGCTGAACGGCATGATGAAAGTACCCACGGTATCCTGGGACTGCCTGCTGATTGAGGATGCACCCAAGGACAAGATCACACGGATCTATTCGCTGGTGATACTTGCCGGAAACCTCTCCGCCCTGTTTGCCCCCATCTCATCTGTCCTGGTGGCGAAGCTGACGCTGGTGCCGGCCATACGCATCCTGTATATCAACGCTTTCATTGTCATGACACTGAAGCTGCTCCTCCTGTACAAGTTTTCAACCGAGACAGCCGTTGGCAGGGTCAGGCAGGAGGCGACCCGTGGCAAATCATTGGGCGAACTGCTTTCAGGGTACAAGGACGCAGCACGGAAGATAAGGACATCAAAAGGCACCATATTTGCCATCGTCATCAGCATCCTGGTGGAGATCGTCGCCATGCTGGGAAGCACTTTCTGGCAGATCATCGTATCCCGCCGAATCGGCGTTCCGGACGAACTTCTGCCCATCTTCCCCATGGCCAAAAGCATCATTGCTATCATTCTTTTCTTCACCGTCATATCACGCATCAGACAGGTAAGCCTGAAAGGACCGCTGTATGGAGGATTTTTAAGTGCCATCATCGGCTGCATCTTGTTGATTTCCGTCCCGGGTACCAGTGTTTTGGGATATCTGCTCCTGTCGGTTTCACTGGTTTTTGACGCGCTTGGCGGCGCCGTTTTAAGTACCTTAAGGGAATCCCTGGTGGCCATTTACGCTGAACCATCGGATCGCTCCAATATTCTGGCCCTGTTACAGACTACGGTCATGCTGGTGAGCGTGCCCTTCGGCTATATCGGCGGGATGCTGAGCGATATCTCAAGGGCGCTTCCCTTTGTGCTGTGTATCGCGTTGCTCATGCTGGGAATGCTTGCAACGGCCCTGTTTTACCGGAACACAAAAAGCAGGGTATGACGATAATATTGCTATTATTGGTGCTTTTAAGATGATAATAATAAAAATACAAGCTAGATTTGATTAATTTAACCTTCCAGAACTCTTGTATCATCAATAGCAATACAATATCAAAACTTATATTTATAAAAGCGGTAGTTATATCATAAGGAAAGTTAATTTCAATTCTTCGACACCGGACACACATATTACGTCTACTATTGTATTATTTTGCAATAATATGATATTATTGTAGTTGCCATACCATTCACTAATGAATAAGCTGGGGAGGTATATATGGCATATTCTAAATGGTTAAAAACAGATTTACATATTCATAGTCATATAAGTAATCAAACAAAGCTGCATGATTATGAGGGGTCTGAATTAACATATGAAAAACTTGTAACAGCCCTAGTAAAAAAGCAAATTAATATTTTCTCAATCACTGACCACAATACAATAAATATCCCATTATATTCAGAATTGCTTAGTAATAGGGAAGATCTTGTTAAGCAGAATATAAACTTTGTTATAGGTGCTGAAGTCGATTTTGAGGACAAAAGGGTTCATGATAAAGTTTTTCATATGTTAGTTTATTTTGATACATGCGACTTAGATAGAATTGCTAAAATATTTGTAGATATGTATAATAAAAACAATATTAATGAAATTGATATAGATACACAACCCATATCTTTAGATGTATTTTTTAATGCAGTTTTTGATAATGGTATCCAAAACATAATAACGATTCCTCATTTCAATAAGAAGGAGAAAGGCCTTCCTCCAAGAGATCAGATCGATAGGTTTGTTTATACAGTATTTAATGCATTAGAGGATAGTAACAATAGAGAAAATTTGATTAGAGCAATAAATGCATTTAAAAACTTTAATTACAATGATGTTCCTATTGTAGTTTTTTCAGATAATCACAATATAGATATTTATCCTCGCAGTAAAAGTGGTGATCTAAGTAAGCAAACTTCAATGTATATTCTAGGTAACATAAACTATCCTTTTAGCAGTATTAAAACGGCATTTCAAGATGTGAATACAAGAATAAGTATAGAAGGTCTTGAAATGAGAAGTTCAACCAGTGCACATAAATATATAAAGTCAGTAACTATTGACCAAACCACTATACCATTAAGTGAGTATCAAAACACCATAATCGGGGGATTTGGTTCAGGAAAATCTTTTTTTCTTAACATGTTGTTATATGGCAAGAAAAATATAAAAGAGCAATACCGTGATTTAGCTAACAAATATGAGCAATTTACATTTACTTTTTCGGATGGAACAACTAGAGAATCTTTGAGTCAACTAGAGGACGAAATAAGAATAATACAGTTTGACCAACGAAAGGATATATATTTTAAGAATGTCTTATTGGAGGAGGATAAGAATTATTTAGAGAAGCAACTTCATGTAGAATTTCCATCAATGGATACTGTTAATGAAATTGAAGAAATAGAACTTAAAGATTGCTTTAATCGTTTGAAACAAAACTGCGAAAATACCTCATCGATAACTGATATTATTAATTATGATGCACTTAATCGAAAGAATGAAAAATCTTATAGTTTTAATGTTGAAGAACTCCAACCGATATATGAATCACCAGTTTACCTAGAAGCACTGCTGAATAATCTGGAATTAGAGATTCATAGAAAGGTTTTATTTAAACCATTATATTCCGATTCAGAAGTAAATAATATAAGCACTACCAAAGGTATTATTAGTACTAAAGATAATAATTATAGGATAATATCCGAAAAGTTTAATTCCCTAGTTGATAAGCTTTCTCTGAAAATTAAAAATGTTAATGAAGAAGTTCATCGGAGCAATTCATTAATTAGCGGCAGCATAAAAGTTTTTGATGACATTAAAGAGGATCTTACCACATATATACATTTGCTCAAGGGACTAAAAAGTAAAGCTTTTGAATTTGAAAATAGATATTCAGAAGAAAAGTATAATGAACTAAAGAGCAAAAAGCAAATAAATAATTTATTTTCCTATCAATTAATAGCAAAGTATCTGGTAAATAATAATTATATTGATTATATTCAGTATATTATTAAATCGCAATACAGAAGTGGGAATTTATTTAAAGGAATAATTCGGACTTTAAATGCAAAAGATTCATTTGCGTATAACAAGACTTTTGAGCAAAGAATAGATCAATATACAGAAGAGTATTATAATAATTTCAAAACTGTATGCTATGATATTTGCGAAAACGGAGAATCCATATTAAAAAAATCTGCCGGCGAAAAAGCAAACATTATTATGAACATCATTTTTGATATAATAGAAGAATATTCCTCAAAAGGAATATCGTCAATAATCGTGCTGGATCAACCAGAAGATAATTTAGATAACAAAGGAATAAAGAATAGAATTGTAAACCGTATTCGTTCTTTAAAAATTAAAAATCGTTTACCCCAGCTTATATGTGTTACTCATAATGCAAACATTTCAATTACAGCAGATTCAGAAAACATTATTCTTGCAAAAAAAGAAGAAGATAAATGTTATTACGTTGCGTCTGGAATTGAAGATACAGATTTCATAAAGGATGTATGCAAGATAATTGAAGGAGGACAGTCTGCCTTGAAAAAAAGAGGAATCAAGTTTAATCTTCCGATTATTAAGGACTTAGAAAGGGGAGAGTCTATCGATGACTAATGTAACCGATAATATAAGGATCAGATGGTTAACTGAAAATGGTAAGAAGTACCTTGACTCTGATATGACTGATATTCGTATTGAGATTGATGAAGAGAAAAAAGAGATAAAAAATGCAAAAGCTTTCTTTAGAGAACTAGCATATAATATTTTTTTAAATGATTTATATAAACCAATAGTTCTTGAAGAAAATCAAGATATCGAAATTCCCGAAGTAAAGCAAATTATTGAAGAACTTATCGAAATATGTAATTCTGAACTAGTTGAGCTTAAAGATGATATCGCTCTTATGAAAACAATAAATGGTAATAGCAATATTGAGACAGCTATGAATGATGTTACGAATCTTTCTGAAAAAAACATGCAAAATCCAAGTTAGGTCAAGTGATACATATATTTGGTATTGGATGAAGCCAAGATCTTCAGAGGATAAAGTATAATATTTTTCGCAAATTCATAGAAGTCCAATAAAAATGACATGG
>ENA-UPAD01000221-UPAD01000221.1-bioreactor-metagenome-genome-assembly--contig:-NODE-221-length-88083-cov-15.869928_pt1 | contig 88083 bp, 77 predicted proteins | sample MGYA00238179_ERZ772710 | MGnify/ENA primary metagenome ERZ772710 (study PRJEB29004, sample SAMN07631245) | bioreactor metagenome | isolation source: Switchgrass digestor | place: USA: Dartmouth...
AGGATGCCGGAAAGCTCGTCCATGAGAACGGGTATACCTATATTGACTATAACCGCAGCGGTGTTCCACTGATTGAGATAGTTTCGGAACCCGATATCTCTTCTGCCGAAGAGGCAAAAGAGTATGCTGAAAAGCTGCAATTGACCATGCGCTATATCGGCATATCGGACTGCAAGATGCAGGAAGGTTCCATGCGCTGCGATGTCAATCTCTCGCTGCGAAAGCCCGGTGATCCCCGTTTGGGCGTCAGAACCGAAATCAAGAATATCAACTCCCTGAGTTTCATACAAAAGGCCGTCATGGCCGAAGCCGAAAGGCAGGCTGATATCCTCGATGCGGGAGGAACCATTGTTCAGCAGACCATGCGCTACGACGAGGGAACCAATAGCATTTCCCCTATGCGTGATAAGGAAAACTCCGATGATTACCGCTATTTCCCCGATCCCGATATACTGAGATTCAGTATCGATGACGAGAAGGTGGAAAAAATTCGGAAATCCTTGCCCGAGCTTCCTTTTGACAAGCTCAGGCGGTACGTGAATGTCCTGGGGCTTCCTGAAGCCACAGCCAAACAGATTTTCAGGTACAGAAAGGTGGCAGAATTTTTTGAAGGCGCGCTGGCCGAGGGTGCAAGCGTTAAAAACGCGGCTAACCTGATAGTCGGCACCATCTTTTCCAATATGGACACCGAGGAGGAAAAGGAGTTATTTGCTATAAGCATTTCATCTGTCCAGTTTGCTGCGCTGGTAAAGCTCGCAGATGAGAAAAAGATCAACATCGGGGTTGCCCAGGGCACCTTGCAAAAAATGCTGGAAAGCGGCAAACCGGTAGATGAGTTTATTAAACCGGAGGATCTTGTGGGTATCTCCGATGAGGAACTTGAAAGCTTATGCAGGGAGGCAATTGATGCAAATCCCAAGGCTGCAGCCGATGTCAGAAACGGTAAGGACAAAGCCATCAACATGATGTTTGGATACATTATGAAGAAAACAGGCGGAAAGGCAGATATTCGCAAGGCTGAAGTCTTGTTGCGAAAATTGATTGGACAATAAAAATGCAGGATATGGATTATGCCAGCGTCAAGTAAGAAGCCTGGTAAAAAGATGCACCTTTCGATCTGACAGCAGGAAAGAACAGGATAAAGGTGCTGAAAAGCAGGACTTAAGCTTATCGGATAAAACAACGGAAGCTATGAGGCAGAAAATATGAAACGGCGATGCTATTGATTTTTGTTATACCAGCTATAAATGAAATTTTTAGTTCAAGATCTTGCAAAGTGTTGAACAGTCTGTTATAATAAACCTGAATTATTTGATGGTCCGGTTCCGGACACCGAACCTGAAATATATAAATAGCGTTAATTGGAAACAAAGGCGTTTCACCAAGAGAGTGGAGCGCCTTTTTTGTATGTTTTTCCGGGCTATAACCGGTGATGAACCGGAGTTTTTATAATTGCGAGATGGAACAAGTTTTTATGGTATTCTGAAAGGAGAATAGAACATGGAAAAATGTATTTGTGAGATCGGTTCTGAAATTTTTGGTTCAACAGTGTTTAGCGACACGGTAATGCAGGAACGCCTGCCAAAACCTATTTATAAGAAGCTGAAGAAAACAATTTCGGAGGGCCTTCCGCTTGATCCGGAAGTGGCAGAGGTCGTAGCCTGTGTTATGAAGGACTGGGCTGTTGAAAAAGGCGCAACCCATTTTACCCACTGGTTCCAGCCGTTAACCGGCATTACTGCCGAAAAGCATGACTCTTTCCTGACACCTACAGGGGACGGCAAAGCCATTATGGAATTCTCAGGCAAGGAGCTTATCAAGGGTGAGCCCGATGCTTCATCCTTCCCCTCAGGCGGTCTTCGTGCAACATTCGAGGCCAGAGGCTATACCGCATGGGATTGTACCTCACCTGCATTTGTGAAGGACCGTACCCTGTATATCCCGACAGCCTTCTGCTCCTATACCGGCGAAGCCCTGGACCTGAAAACCCCGCTCCTGCGTTCAATGGAGGCACTCTCCAAACAGGCGCTTCGTATTCTGAGACTCTTTGGCGACACCACCACGAAGCGGGTTGTAACAACCTTAGGGCCTGAGCAGGAATACTTCCTTGTGGACAAGGAATACTTCAAGAAACGTAAGGATTTGCTCTACACAGGAAGAACCCTGTTTGGTGCAAAGCCGCCTAAAGGGCAGGAGCTTGAGGATCATTATTTCGGTATTCTGAAAGAAAAGATATCCAATTTCATGCATGATTTGGATGCCGAGCTCTGGAAGCTTGGAGTTTCCGCAAAAACCAAGCATAATGAAGTTGCTCCCGCACAGCACGAGCTGGCACCGGTGTTTGCCACCACCAATATCGCAACCGACCATAACCAGCTGACAATGGAAATCATGAAAAAAGTGGCCGACAGGCACGGACTTGCCTGCCTGCTGCATGAGAAGCCGTTCGCAGGCGTCAATGGCTCCGGTAAACACAACAACTGGTCCATTTCAACCAACGATGGCAAGAACCTCCTTGATCCAGGCACAACCCCATTGGACAATGCTCAGTTCCTTATCTTCCTCGTTGCAGTCATAAAGGCTGTCGATGATTATGCGGATCTGTTGCGCTTCTCGGTTGCTACAGCCGGAAATGACCACAGACTTGGAGCAAATGAGGCACCTCCGGCAATCATGTCCATTTTCCTCGGCGAGGAGCTGACCGACGTTATCGAGCAGATAGAAACCGGCGTTGTCAAGAACAACGGGAACAGCAGAACCCTGGAAATCGGCGTTTCCACCCTTCCGGTCCTTCCGAAGGATACCACCGACAGAAACAGAACCTCTCCCTTTGCATTTACAGGCAACAAGTTTGAATTCAGGTCCGTGGGCTCTTCACAGTCCATCGCTACCCCGAACTTTATTATCAATACCATTGTGGCCGAAACTCTGAGCCAGATTGCCGATCGCCTTGAAAAGGCTGAAGACTTCAAGGCAGAAGTTAATGCTGTGGTGAAGGAGATCATCAGGAACCATAAGCGCATTATCTTCAATGGCAACAACTATTCGGAGGAATGGGTTGCAGAGGCCGAGAGAAGAGGTCTGCCCAACTTGAAGAGCACTGTTGATGCCATTCCGGTGCTTGTCGAGGAAAAGAACATCAAGGTACTTGAAAAGCATGGCGTTTTGAACCGCGCAGAAGTACATTCCCGCTATGAAATCTGCCTGGAGAACTATATAAAGACGATCCGCATAGAAGCCCTGACCATGATTGAAATAGCAAGCAGGCAGATCCTTCCGGCATCACTGGCCTATGTCAGAAAGGTTGCAGATACCGTTGCTTCTCTCAATGCAGCAAATACGGATTCCTCATTTGTCAAGGGAGAACTGGATAAGCTTGTTTCGTTGACATCCGGCCTGAAAGCAGCCATCGAAAAGTTGGGTGTGAAGATTGAAGAGATTGATGCAAGCGAAGGGGATTCGCTGGAGCATGCCCGTGCTTATAAGGATGTCATCATCCCGCTGATGGACGAATTGCGCACCGTTGCCGACAAGCTTGAAACCATGGTGGATGCAAGCTTGTGGCCAATGCCCACCTATGGAGATCTCCTGTTTGGTCTCGTCTGATAAAAACTTGTTTGACAAGAACGATGAACCGTCCATGAAAGCCCGGTTCTACATCAAATGTTGAGAATAAATTTAAATAAATTATAGCATATGTAAAACAGGCAGATGATCGGACTTGGTTATCTGCCTGTTTTATGTACAGATTTATTCCATCACCTGCAGTTTTCTGTTTATGAACTTCTCCATGTTTCTTATCCCATAGGCATACCAATATAAAGGAATATTTTTTAATTTTTGCATTAAAAACTGTAATATTGGAAAAACATCTCAGGAAGTTATTTTATTATAACAAAACAAAGCTATCACTTAGAAAAGTGATATATTATAAAAGAACAATAAAGCATCTCCAATTATGTACATCGCCATAATTTACGGAGATCATATAAATAAATCAAATAATGTTTGAATCAGTATTTTTTATTGGTAGTGATCCAACTCCTTTGTTAGGCATACAATATGCAACTTAGTGAATGTAAATTGTATAATTGTAATGTAACTTTAAAAACATAGACAAAAAGGCTTATTTTGGAGAGCATGTTGATACGCGGAAAGAAATAAAGACAGCAAGCAATTGAACCGGTTGATTATATGAAGACAACGATACGGGCTTTACCTGAAGATTTTAAAAATATTAAAGCGTATTACAAGGGGAGAGCAATATATGATAGAAGGAGTTATTCAACCAAAGAAAATAATCATTGATGAAAAGCTATCTCTAGTCAAATATTATCCTTACTATAAGCGCACATTGGAGTGGTACCAGGATTTGATATTATGTAAGCAAGTGGATAACATTGATTATCCATATGATAAGAAACGTCTCAGCAGAATGTATAGGTGTCTTTCGACAAAAGGAGAGTGCTACTATATCAAGTATAAAGAAAATGGCAGGTTCCATTTAGTTGGGGATATATCTTTGTGTGATGGGATGATTTCTATTGTTGTGTGCAAAGAATTTCAAAATAGACATATTGGGAGAAAAGCAGTAACTGCAATATTATCACGTGCTGCTAATATTGGGTTAAAATACGTGGATGCAGAAATCTATGACTTTAATAAACAAAGCATTAAAATGTTTACTGATATTGGTTTTCAAAAGATAGATAAAGAGAGGTATCGATATACTTTAAAATAGAACCGTTTGATTGTGCACAATTTCAGATGTATGCAGTATTCAATCACTTACTGAAAACTTTATTGCAAAGTGTACTTGACAAAATTTGCAAAGCGTACTATACTAAAATTGCAAAGCGGGCTTTGCATTATTAAAAGATTGGAGATGAGTAATTGAAGAATAGGATAAGAGAGTTGCGAAAAGAAGCGAGGTTATCTCAAGAAGAGCTTGCTTCGGCAGTTGGTACAACAAGGCAGACAATCACTTCTCTTGAAGTCGGAAAGTATACGGCTTCTTTAAAACTCGCATATAAAATTGCAAAATTCTTTAGCTTAACGATTGAAGAAGTATTTGATTTTGAAGATATGGAGGAAATGTAATGGATAAATATAAAATCAGAGTTAAAAACAGAATGTTATTTGATATCTTTAAATGCAACCGGCTATAAGATATATAATTCATCGATTATAAAAGGTGATGGCTGTTATCTGACAGATAACAGCGGAAAGAGATACATGGATTTTGAATCCGGTGTGTGGGCATTGCCTTTGGGGCATAACAGCATACCTGTTAATAACGTAATTATTAAGCAATTAAGTGAAATAAGCCATACCGGATATCGGTATACTCATCCGATCGTAGAAGAAGCAGCCGGCATGTTACTGGAAATTATGAATCTAAACCAGGGGAAATGTGTTTTTCTAAGCTCCGGAAGTGAAGCTGTAGAATTTGCTGTGAAAATAATAAAAAAGGTGGCGGGCAAAAAGTATCTGTTGGGTTTGGATAATCATTACCTGTCTGCATATGGAATCAGCGGGAACCTGAAGTCAGATAATTGGATAACTATTGACTGGCAGTCGTATACTGATAAATCTAATTACAAATTTTTAATTAATGATATCCCGTTTGATGAAGTTGGCGCTTTTGTTTTTGAGGCAGGAAATGCATCAGGCAATGTTAAACTTCCGGATAAAGAGCTGGTTCATTCTTTAATAACGAAAATAAGAGAACATAATGGATGGGTTGTGGTTGACGAGGTAACAACCGGTATAGGTAGAATGGGAAAATGGTTTGGTTTTCAGCATTATGATATTCTACCCGATATTATTGCCTGTGGTAAAGGCTTGGGTAACGGTTATCCGGTCAGCGCTGTCGGAATATGCAAACGTTTATGTGATCTGCTGGAAAATACGGATTTTGTCTATGCACAGTCTCATCAGAATGATCCCTTGGGTTGTGCGGTAGCCAAAGAAGTTTTAACCGTTATCAGTGAAGAGAAATTATTGGATAAGGCAGCTGAAAAAGGACTATATCTTAGAGATAAATTATCTGAGCTACAAAGGAAACATAGCTGCATAAAGGAAGTCAGGGGAGTAGGGTTAATGTGCGCAATAGAACTTCACGACGTTATTGATCCTGAAATGATGGAAGAGATTCACAGACAATTATTTGATGCTGGATTTTTAGTAGGTTTAAAGCTAAAGACAAGAGTCATTCGCTTTTATCCTCCGCTTATTATTGAAAATCATATGATAGATGCCTTAACTGATGCTCTCGGGAATATCCTGAGCAATCTAAAGTATAGTCATAGTCAGGCATAAAATAAGGTTGTTCTCCGGGATTGGTCGCTTTACTTGATGTGATGCGGAACCATCTTTTTATTTTTATGTCAACTGAATACAACTGGATGGTATTCAGCTTTTCATATCAGTTATTATTAGTAAATCAACCAGTGTGGAAAAGCCTGAAATTACAAAACGCGACATATAATTGTCGTGTTTTGTACGATATAATAAGATTATAAAGAATAATAAATAACTCGGGCTTTGTGGGGACAATCGGATGAAAATAGATCGCCTTATCGGAATAATTACTGTTTTACAGCAGAATAAAAAAGTTACAGCTCCTTACCTGGCAAAGAAATTCGAGGTATCTATCCGGACAATAAACCGTGATATCGACGATATTTGCCGGGCGGGTATTCCAATTGTGACTACACAGGGTAAAGGTGGAGGCATTTCAATTATGGACGGTTTCAGTCTGGATACGACCGTCTTTACAACAGAAGAATTGCAGGCGATTTTTACCGGCCTTAGGTCTATTGACAGCGTTTCACATACCTCGTATGAAGAGAAGCTTGCAAGCAAAATCGCAGGCAAAGACTCAGTCATTCCGCTCTCAGGAAATATCCTGATCGATTTGTCAGCTCATTACAAGGACAGCCTTGCAGCAAAAATTGATCTGCTGAAAAAGGCCATTAACCAAAAACGGCTTGTAAGTTTTCATTACTATTACAGCAAAGGTGAATCGGACAAGCTGATCGAACCGTACCTGATTGTATTCAAGTGGTCCAGCTGGTACGTTTTTGGCTTTTGTACCGAACGTCAGGATTTTCGCGTGTATAAGCTGAACCGTCTTTGGAATCTGCATATAACCGAAACAGGGTTTATTCCCCGGGAAATTCCCGAACGATACAAAGACTTTGACAGCCATATAACCGATAATTATATTATAACGGCTGTTTTCGACAGCAGTGAAAAATACCGTCTTATTGAGGAATATGGACCAGGATGTTACACCGAAACCGGAGATGGAAGGATGTTATTCAGGCGAGGATTTACCAACACAGATGTTATGATAAGCTGGCTCCTTGGTTTTGGTGACAGGGTAGAGATTGTCGAACCGGAGGAATTACGTGAGCGTGTAAAGGAAATAGCCCGAAATATTCTTAACAAGTATAAATAAACATGACATACTGCTGTCATGTTCAACGTGGTATCATTAAATAAGGCAACAGTTGGAAGGGAACTGGATAAAATACGCATGGGTTCATACAGGCTTACTATTTCGGATTCGGTATTGTGTAAACCTGGATTTGCAATAATGCAGTATGCGTTTGCAAGTGTTGTCCATCACTAACAGGTATATAAATAAGATTTTTTAACTTTAAGAAAGAAACTTTAAAAAAGGAAGTGGATATATGGTTGTTAAAAGCTATAATGACTTTGTGACTTGTCTTCTGAATGCAGGTTTTTCAATGGGTGGTGGAAACAGTGAAGGGATTTTTTCGGTGATTTCATGGAATTGGAATGAAGCTCCACCTTATGAAACTCCTGTCCGCTGGCATACCGGTGATCCCGAAACCGACCCCTGGGAATGGAGAATACGCGTCCTCGAAGAACGGGATGATATAGCTTATGCAAAGCTGTTTTTCAATAAGAGTGGTTATATCACAAAGGAATGGTACCCATATTTTCTGGCTGTAAGGCGTGGTGGCAGAAGTTTTATGGATGAATACCAAGACGGCAGGGTAAGCTATTTTGCAAAAAGAATTTATGACATAATAGTTGAAAATGAAGTCATTCCACTTCATGCGATCAAGCAGACAGGCGGTTTTTCGAAAGAGGATTCCTCGAGATTTGACAAGGCTTTGGTTGAACTTCAGATGAAAATGTTCGTGACCATGTGCGGAAGGCAGCAAAAAATTTCAAAAAAGGGAGAGGAGTATGGCTGGTCATCCACAGTATTCTGCACGGTTGAAAAGTACTTTGGTGAAGACTTTATCAAGCAATCGGATAAAATCGATGAACGGGAAGCCATGGAAAAAATAACCGGGCAGATCTATAAGTTGAATCCTGAAGCAAATCCAAGAAAAATTACAAGGTTTATAAAGGGTTAGTTATTGAAGATATAACTTTTAGCTTCTTCATAAATTTGGCGGTATCTGATTCTTTCCGCAGAAGCCCAAAGCGCTTCAAAATCTGACAGGTATTCGCCCCTGTACAAGGCTAAAAGCTGTTCTGCCTGCTCCCTTGTATTATGAAGCTTAAATTCTTCATACGTCCTTTCAAAAAGGTCGCTGTCGCACTCAATTTCATCCCTGGGGATAAAATAGCGATTTTCATGGCAGACGATTGATCTTTTACGGGGAGACAACTATGGAAATGGGAATGAGTAATAAACGGTTGGTTATCATAGAAGCCTTTGTCTTAATGATTATCCTTCAAGCTGTCATGGAAATTGCAGAATGGTTGATTTCACCACTGTTGCCGGATACACGGTTTGCTGCAAAAATGCTGAACATGGTTTTAGTGATCCTGCTTACGGTTGCAGTCATTATTTTCGCGAAATCCAGGAAGCAGGAATTGTCTGTTTTCCCGAAAGAGTTTTCAAAACCATATGTTGCTGCCACTTGTATAACGGTTATTTTATATATTATCGCTCCTTCAAATTTTACAACAGGTTTGGTTTCAGTCATGAATATTGTGTATGGAAGTATTTTCACACCGGTTTATGAAGAACTGCTGTTCAGAGGTTATATCTGGAACAGATTTAAGGATGTTACAGGCAGTGAAACCGGAATCTATGTATGGAATATTGTTCTGTTCGCTATATGGCACATCGGATATATGGTGCCAAACATAATATCCGGCAACTGGTTTGCCGTAATTACAAAGGTTGCTGCCGGTGCTGTGTATGGAGCTATTCTTGGTTTTATCAGAATCAAAACCCGAAATTGCTGGTCAACAATTCTGGTGCATGGTGTTCTAAATCTTGTTGTGATTTGAATTGGTTTATTGTTATCAATATGATGTTTCCCATGGTATCTTTATATCATGACATACAGTTGTCATGTTTGGCATGATAAAATAAGGCAATGAAGGGTGATTATCCCTGCATGCCTGGATAAGGAGAATGTATGCAATGCACCCGGTGGGGAAAAAGGTTAAAAACATGTCAGGAGAAAGGAAGTGCAGCTTTTATGAACAACGAATTGATAGCAAAAGCAGAAGCTATAATGAGAAAAGCAGATGTCGCTTATATAGCAAAAATTGATGATCAAGGTTATCCAAGAGTTTCAACAATCTCGAGCATTGACACCGACGGATTGAAAAAGGTGTGGTTTGCAACCGGATTAAAATCCGGCAAGGTAAAATTCTTCAGGCAGAACAACAAAGCAAGTGTCTGTTATCATGAGGGAGGAAATAATATAACCTTGATAGGTGATATCGCAATTCTAACCAGCCCTGAACTTAAAGAGCGATTATGGCAGGACTGGTTTATTGCTCACTTCCCCGGCGGTATTACAGATCCGAATTATTGTTTTTTGGAATTTACAGCCAGAGAGGCAATTCTATGGATAGATAGCCAATATAAGGAGATAAAGCTTTAGAATTATTTTTGTTGCAGAAATGTCCTTTGTATGATATTCTAAATCACAAAATAAATACAAGCCCGAAGAAGCAGCCTGAATCCACGATTCCCGGAGACTGGCTGTGGAGGGAGCTCTGGAGAATCCCATTCAATTGGGTGCCGACGGTGTAAGGCAGACGGGGTGCGACCCTTCTGCTGAATCTCTCAGGCAGACGGACAGAGCCGGATATTAGCTGTTGCATTCTACATAACTGCAGCGCATATCGTACGCGAACACACCGAATAATGCCCAGCTGAACATACCGGAACCGCCGTCAGGCGGTTCTTTTTTATTGGTAAAGCTCCAGGGACGAGACATTAGGGAGGTATCACACATGTTATCAATCGTGCAGACAATCAACAACTATCTATCTGACTACATTTTGATGATCCTGCTTGTAGCCGTGGGTATCTGGTATACCGTAAAGACGCGGTTTGTGCAGGTGCGTTACTTTTGCGAATGTATGCGCAGGACCTTTGGCTCTCTGAATCTCAATGGCGAAAAGCAAAATGCGGGTATGTCTTCATTCCAGGCGCTGGCAACCGCAGTTGCTGCCCAGGTGGGTACAGGTAACATTATTGGTGCCAGCGGCGCTATCCTGACCGGTGGTCCCGGTGCAATATTCTGGATGTGGATTATTGCCTTCTTTGGCATGGCAACGATTTATGCGGAAGCCGTTCTTGCACAGGAAACCCGCGTGACAGCATCTGATGGGAGCATTCATGGCGGTCCGGTCTACTATATCACAAGGGCATTCAAGGGCGGCCTTGGAAAGTTCCTGTCGAAGTTCTTTGCTATTGCCATTACACTCGCACTGGGCTTCTTTGGATGCATGGTGCAGTCCAATTCCATCAGCTCCACCTGCGAGAATGCATTCGGTATTCCGGCCTGGATTATGGGCATTGTGCTTGTCGTTATATGTGGTATCGTTTTTCTGGGTGGCATACAACGACTGGCTTCGGTTACAGAAAAGATTGTCCCTCTAATGGCGGGCCTGTTCCTCTTGGGCGGTGCTATTGTGCTGCTGCTGCGGATTCGCTATCTGCCTGAAACCTTTGGAATGATTTTTAGATATGCATTTCAGCCAAACGCCATCATCGGCGGTAGTGTGGGCTATGCCCTGAAGACCGCTGTCAGCCAGGGCACAAAGCGCGGCTTGTTCTCAAATGAAGCAGGTATGGGTTCAACACCGCACGCACATGCGCTTGCAAATGTTAAGACACCCCATGAGCAGGGTATGGTTGCCATGACCGGTGTATTTATCGATACCTTTGTAGTGCTTACCATGAATGCCCTGGTGATCATCTCAACCATGTACACGAAGGATGGCATTCTTGCAGACGGCATAATTCCGGATACCATAGGAAAGGCAAATCTTGCCCAGACTGCATTTGCCAGTGTCCTTGGCGAATCGTTCGGTCCGGCTTTTGTGGCGATATGCCTGTTCTTTTTTGCCTTTTCTACTATCCTTGGCTGGAACCTGTTCGGCAAGATTAACATGCTCTATTTGTTTGGCGAAAAAAGCTGCAATGTCTATACACTAATCGCACTGGTGTTCATTTTTCTTGGTACTATGACAACCAGCGACATGGTGTGGGAACTCACCGATATGTTCAACCAGTTGATGGTTATACCCAACGTGCTGGCGCTGTTTGCACTGACGGGAATTGTAGTTGGAAGGCTGAAATCAATCGAATCAAAAGAATCCGGCAGGCACAGGACCGAATAATATGGCGGAAAAAATGAACCGGGATCAGCTGCAGGGCTGATCCCGGTTTTTTAGCACGGAGACTGTTGTTTTATCTACACAAATGTATCTTTTAATAGTAAACTAAAAATACCGAAGATAGGCATAAGAATTATTGGAACCACTGTAAAATACCCGGAATTTATAAGAAATTATCTTGAACAGGTATAACATAAATTTGACACTTTTAATGATTTATGGAATCCTATGTTTGCAATTTGGATCAAAGAATCAAAAAATATTACAATACATGGATTTATAAACAGAACTTATTAACATATAATCCGCAATTTCGGTCGAGAGTTTTAACCGTAGCTTTTGATATACTTAATGCGGAGGTGGAAAATGGAATTATCGGACAAAGTCATAGCTGTAAGCAAAATGCAGCACTATATCATAACTTATCTGGATGAGGACATTACGCTGGATGATATTGCAGACGCTGTTGGTTACAGCAAATATCATGCTGCGCGAATTTTTAAAGAACTGACAGGCCGGACGCTTTTTGAAACCATCCGAGCTCTGCGGCTTACAAAGGCTGCAAAAACTTTGCAATCTGTGGGGGATAAAGTGATCGATGTTGCACTGAGCTGCGGCTTTGATTCACATGACGGTTTTACGCGGGCGTTTTCAAGGCAGTTTGGTCTTACTCCGCAAAAATATCATGCCGAAACCCCTCCGATAAACTGGTTTGTCCATTATCCCATAGAAGCCTACCATATCCTCAAAGGAGGTATAGAACCCATGTTGAATGAAAAAGTATCGCGAACGGTTACGGTGACTGTGGTGGAAAGGCCGGCAAGAAAACTGATTTTTTTGCGTCACAACGGGACAGATTATCTCTCCGGGTGTGAAGAAGTGGGATGTGACTGGGAGGGATTCTTTAACAGTATTCCTGAAAAGTTTGACACAGCCGCAGGAGGCCGTTTGCCCAAGTTTTTGATTCAGCCGGATACAAATGGGCATGCTTTTTTTGTTGAGGTTCCCCTGGATTACTGCAAGCCTGTTCCTGCCGGATATGAAATAGCAGAATTGCCGCCTTGTACTTACCTGTACTTTAACGGTATGCCATATGAAGATCCAAACGACTTTCCTATTGCAATCGGAATTGTAAATGAAGCAATTAAGAATTATCCCTTTGAACGGTTCGGATGGGAAATATCTGATGATGCACCGTTTTTGGGTATGGGAGCTGAGGCGGAAACGGGAGCGCGGTCTGCCGTTCCGGTCAGAAAAGTGATAAATAATAATGAAAGGAAGGTATTGGATATGGAAAAACTATTGAAGCTAAAAACTGCTTTTATCGAGGAATTTAATGCATTGGGAATAGAAGGGTTGCATTTGACCGATTTGAATTTATTGAAAGGTTCGTATATTAACCTGGAATATACGCTTCCCAACGGACAAAAAGTTAGACTATTGGAAGATGACAGGATGTATTTGGGGAACCAGGTGGAAATTGAGGGTAAAGAGCGGTGTTACGGTGTAGCGGCAGATGAAAATTATATGCTTGTCTGCGAATATGGATGCAATGGCTCTGATCCGGAGATAGTCGTTTACAAAAGGAGATAGGGAACAGGCCGAATCCGGCAGATATTTTTATTAAAAGACAAAAACCCAATATTCCAAAATTATATAACTGTTAAAGAGATATTTGTTATGTAAAGGGGCTTTTTACAATTGCTTGAGAAAGCCCCTTTTCAGTTATAAATTATTCGACACTATTCGAATTTGTAATAAACATTTCAGTTGAACAAGCGGGATTTTGTCGATTATTATATAAATATAAACCATTTTTTTGGGGGTTACATATGAAAAAAAGGTCTGTTTTGATTTGTCTCGTGTTATGTATATCTTGTCTTATGTTTCTGGCACCACAGGCATGCGGGGCTGTGAACCCATATGAGGCATATGCCGTCTATATTCCCGAGGAGATGCCGGCAGTTGTGAGGCACTTCAGGGGTTTATGGATTTCAACAGTGCTGAACCTGGACTGGCCGTCTGCTGAAACAAGGGATTTGCCGAATGAGGACGAAAGAATTCAGAAGAGCAAGGAAGAGCTGGTTCAAATACTGGACAAGGCCATCGAGATGAACATGAATGCGGTTATCTTCCAGGTAAGCCCGGAAGGAGACGCGTTATACCAATCGGATATTGTTCCATGGTCGCGTTACCTGACAGGTACGTTTGGTAAAGATCCGGGGTTTGATCCCCTGGCTTTTGTAATTGAGGAAGCACACAGCCGGAACCTGGAATTGCATGCATGGTTTAACCCGTACAGAGGTTCCATGTATACCAATACCCAGACCACACAGTCCCTGAATGTACCGAAAAGTGTTTATATCGAACACCCCGAATGGATAAAGACAGCAGCAAACCGTTATGTGGTGGATCCTGGCATTCCTGAAGCGAGGCAATGGGTTATCACCCGGGTTATGGAAGTTGTAGACCGTTATGATGTGGATGGGATCCATTTTGATGATTATTTTTATTATGAAGGTACCTCGTCAAAGCTGAAGGATGAGGAGACTTACAATAAATACAACAACGGTCAATTCTCAGATATTGGAGACTGGAGGAGAAATAATACCTATTTGCTTGTAAAGGAGCTTTCTGAAAAGATCCGGAGCACAAAACCATGGGTGAAATTCGGTATCAGCCCGTCAGGTGTTTGGGGGGATAAAAGTCTCCATGAGGACGGATCCAACACGAGCATTGGTTACACCAATTATGACACGGCTTTTGCAGATACGAAAAGATGGGTTGAGGAAGAACTGATTGATTATATCGCACCGCAAGTTTATTATTCCTTCTCAAACTCCCGTGCTCCTTACGGTGAAGTAGCAACTTGGTGGAGCAACGTGGTAAAGGGGAAAAATGTGCATTTGTATATCGGACAGGCCTTATATAAAATCAATGACGATTCCGATGCTTATTTCAAAGGCTCAAATGCCCTGACCGAGTTTTCAAACCAATTGAAATTCAACGTTGCTGAGCCTTCTATTTCAGGCAGTATTCTTTTCAGAGCCAGAAATTTGAACGATAATGCAAAGCAGCAGGTGGTTTCTGCCATGAAAAACAAGCTCTGGGCAGCAAAAACACTTGTTCCGGTCATGCCGTGGAAGGGTGGAAAGGCTCCTGAGCCGCCGGTGGATGCCTCATTGGCTGTAGTTCCTGAAGGTATTAAAATTGGCTGGACCAATGCCGATCCCGACACAGCCTATTTTGCGGTTTACCGTTTTTTTTACGGTGAAAATGCTGATGAAACCACCGACAAATCAGCCAGAACATTGATTGCAACCGTTCGAAACAATTCTCCGGGAAATGTGGAGTGGGTTGACGTAGAAGCAAAGGATCCCGACAAGGTGCAATATATGGTTACTGCTTTGGACAGGCTCCATAATGAAAGTGAAGGTGTTGTCATCAAGGGAAGCCGTTCAATGTATTATAACGATGTGGGCTTTAATCATGCCTGGGCGATAGAGGCTATTGATTATATGTATGCAAAAAATATAATCATGGATGACGGACAAGGTTTTTTCTACCCGGGCCAGAATGCAAAGCGCGGGGACTTCATCCAGATGGTGGTGCGGGCTTTTGGACTTGACGCCGAGGTTGACGGCAATTTCGAGGATGTGGCTCCCGGCTCATATTATTACCATGAAATCGCTGTGGCTAAGAAACTTGGAATTGCCTACGGTGACGGAATATACTTCAATCCTGACGGGAATATAACCCGTGAGGATATGATGGTTATTCTTCTCAGAGCTTTGGCAGTTGCCGGGAAGAACTTTGAACTGGTGAAAGAGGATATCCTGGAGCAATATTTGGATTGTGACACCATAAGCAATTATGCAAGGCCTGCGGTGGCTTCCCTGACAAAATCGGGCTTTATTCATGGAAGCAACGGTTATATTTTACCAAAAAAAAATGCAACTCGGGCTGAAATTGTTGTACTGCTGCATCGGATAATACAGCAGTAACATCAGATTAATATTTTACCGGTAAACTGGTCTGGCCTGAAAAACTTTGTACTCATTGGAATAAACAGATTCGAAAAATGATCTGATTACCTTGATGATATTGGCCACATGCAACCCGGCTGAATCTCCATATGCAATCCATTCACTGCCAAAGGATTCTTTTAGTGACTCCATCAACACCTGCCGGCGATGCCCATATATTTTACGCATTTTCCGGACATGCCTGTCAAGCTTCCGAGTCTTTAAAAACTCTGCCAAGGCAGCCTGCTCGAAGGAAGGATTCTGCACATCGGTATAAGTACGCAGATCACGCCAGCGTTCCTGGAGGGAATGGGGCAAAATGACATAGCCTATCCTAAGAGCCGGGAAAACTGCTTTACTGAAAGTGCCAACATATATCACGCGATGCGGGTCAAGGGTGTAAAGTGGTGCAATGGGCTCGCCACTATATCGGAATTCGCTGTCATAATCGTCTTCTATGATATAAAGATCATTTTCTCTGGCAAAGCGGATAAGCTCGGCACGGCGTGATGCCGGAAGAATTCCTCCAAGGGGAAACTGGTGTGACGGCGTAACATAAATCGGTCCTGTACTTTTATTCTTTAGAAGGTAATCGGTTTTCATCCCATCGGCATCAACCGGTATAGGAACAATTGAACAGCCCTTGTTCATGAATATACCCAGCATACCGATATGACAGGGGTCCTCAATCAGTATTTGCTTTCTTTCCCCGCACAGAATATCCGCGATAAGATGCAGCCCATGTGTTGCGCCTGCGGTTATGAAGATATCGTCCGGTGAAACCTTAAGACCGCGGATTCTGAACAACCAATAGGCAATTTCCATCCTCAGGCCGGGCAATCCCTGCGGGCCGGTATAACCAAAAGCTTCAAGAGACAGTTCTTCGGAAGCCTTGTGCATAAGTTGCTGCCAAAGGTATCTGGGAAACAGATTTAAGTCCGGTTTGCCCGTCCGAAAGTTCACAGAAATGGGCGGATTTGCCTGATCTTCTGTTTTAGGAGATATAGACGGTTCAACCGGTTCAACGCATAAACCGTCAGCAACCCGAGTAACAGCTCCCTGCCGGCTTATAACGTAACCTTTGGCAATCAGCAGGTCATAAGCCTGGCAAACTGTATTGCGGGAAACATTAAGCGCCTTTGCCAGTTCCCGTGTGGATGGCAACCCTTCTCCGGCCTTCAGTTGTCCGGATAGCATCAACTGTTTAAGGCCCTGGTAGATTTGACGCCACAATTGTAATTCACTTTTTCGGTTCAATTCGATTCCCAGCATAAAACCTCCAACTTTTGATGTCAATGAAAAAGTCACTTTTTATTAAATTATAAATCCTTTAAACATGCGTTATTTTGTTGACATTTTTTAGAAACGTAATTTTATGCACGTTGAGGCGAATGATATTAATATTTTCAATTGGAGAAGAGACATCCTCTGGAGAATATTTTGAATAACCAAGTTTTAGAATAATAATGCATCTTAAACTGTTGTAAATTACATGTATAATCTTGAATTCAGAAATTCTTACATGGGTTATGCCACTGCAGTCGGTATTGCAATATTTATCATAGGAATAGCTTTATCTTTGACGGCTGAAAAGCTATCACGGAAGGACGCCATCGAATTCAGGATTTGGATGGATGTTACGTTATATTTGCATTTGGTAAATGGAGAGAGCCTGCTTTTTCAGGCAGGCTCTCTGGTAAATAGGGGGCCAAAGGTTTATTTCTTTTTCATTCCCTGACATTTATATATCATTTTCGGATACTCGCTATTATAATATGTTCCCGTGAAGGATTTGCCGTCGGAATTAATGCTTAACTCGAAAATTTCCTTACCAGATTCATCCAGGATCTGACCTTTTAAAACAGAATCCGAAACAGTACCTTCAACTTTGCTTATCTCCCCTAATAAGTATCCTTTCCTGATGCCGTATACTTTTGACCCTTCCTGGTATAGTACCATTGTTCCCAAATCACTGCTCCAGACTCCTCCCCAGGTGGTTCCGGGTGTACCGAAGTCATCGGACATTTTTACGCACTCCCATATACGCTCGCCATCAATAAAGATGGTCCTGGCTTTAATCCTTCCGTCCTGGAGCAGGGTCATTTCGACCTTTCCATTGTTTCCGTAGTCAATTACTGTTCCGGTCAGCTTGTTTCCGTCAACAGTACCCTCTATCGGGAAGTTGTTTTCCCAATCTCCATATGTTCCCGATACTTTGTTTCCGTTCTGAGTTAACAGCATGATACCGTAATCGGTATACCAAACCCCTGTCCAGGTTGCAGCCTGAGTTTGATTCTGGCTTGGCGGTACCTGTGAAGGCATGTGTTGCATGGTCTGGTTCTGGTTTATACCCGTGTCCTGGGACCAAATGGACAGTGTTCCGGTTTCCGGGGACCATTCGGTTTTCAGGCCAAGGTTATCTGAAAGGAACGATACCGGTAGCATCATAGTTCCGCCGGAAGTCATAAATGGTGCTTGTGTCATCGTTTTTGCGACGCCGTTTACCTTCAGCGATTTACTGCCGCCCGTGCATTCAGCTGTAATGTTGTTCAGCGTGATGCCCAGCTTCTGACCAGTGCCGTATGTGACAGAGCCTCCAAGAGCTTTTACAACGGCTTCAATTGGAACGAATACGTTTCCGTCAACAACCATAACCGATTGGTTTTTCTTTCCGTCAATAGCCGTTAATACACCATTCACGCGCATCTGCGAATTACCGACAATCAGCATTACATCCGGCCAGTTAATCCTGGAATCTAATTTTTCGTTGTAGATCTGTTTTATGGCGTTGCTTTCACCACCCAGTATATTCTGACCGCTTTCAGAAGAAGTATCCGGCTTAATATCAAAATCTTGAATATTCCAATTGTAGCTGACACTCTTTGTCAGACCATCGTGTTCTATATAAATATTAATACTTAAGACTCTCATTTCGGGATCGGCGAAAACATCAGAGGGTACCTCATATTTGAATGTACTGTAAGGCAATAGAGTTGTCAAAAACTCGGGAATGTTTATGTCCTGGACTGACGGCTGCCTTATGCCGGGCGAATTTAAAACAGGTTTGTCAAGGTTTGCAACTATTATATCATCGGGCCCATTCAATGATGAAATCCTGTTCACAGCAGAGTGAACCTGTACAGGAATACTCGTACCCCAACCGAAGGTTTCATATTCATCTTTACGATCAATGTGACGATCAAAGGCATCTTCTTCTCTGATAAATGTAACACCAATTCTGACATTTCCCTGGTAAGGCTTCAGGTTTTTCAAATTTGTAACGGTCCCTTCGATATACAAATCACTCACTGTTATGCCTCGAACTCTGGGTGGATTTCCAACTTTGGAAGCGTCCCTGCCGCCAATACCACCTATAAGGCAATCAACGTTCAGGATTAAGTTGTCCAGATTAACCTCAACCTGATCCGACTTAATGGTTGCACCTTCGTAATTGATACTCGCATATGCCGTTCTTCCCCCGGAAAGATCCATTGGGTCTTCAAAATTCACACTGAAGGTGCCATCTGTTACATTTGTATCTTTTCTCGCAACTACTCTTCCATTTTCTTCAACTATTATGCTCAAAGGTCCGGTGTAAGGATCACTGGACGGATGGCCAGGACAGGGTACGGAAGGTGAAACTTTTCCTGATACAATATCATTGAATGCATCCGCTTCAAGAACGAAAGGTACGAACGGAACGGAGGGAATTATAGGTTTCATGGTTTCAGCCTTGTACACTATCGTCTTGTTTCCATCCTGAACACTATGATCTATTTTGACTTTTACTGTATCTGTCGCCAAGAGACCCGGGGATTCCTGCCTGAATACGAACTGTCCATTCACATCGGTTGTTGTCTGGAAAACATCCGAACTGCCATTGTTATGGAAGATTATTATTTGCACCGGTGTATGGGCAACGTTGATTTTTGTGTTATTTTTATCCATATACCAGACACTTCCCCAAATTGTATCTGTATAAGCATCCGCACCGTCCACTATTAAAGCGGGAGTAATTTCCTTATTTTCCTGAGAATCCTCAGCGATCGTCTGACCTGTTTTCCAGTTGAAGACTTTTTCGAAAAGCCGCAATCTGAGGAGGTAATATTCGAAAGGTTTATTAAAGAGCCATGCCCGGAAAAGGGCAACAAAATCCGCGCTTACACCGAGCTGAACACTGACATTGCCTTCTGTGGAGGCTTCACCATGGATTACCGCGTCTGCCTCCAATCCGAGCCAGATCTGGGCTGTCACGAGATTAAAGTCCAGTACATCGATGGTCAGCTGCGGCCCGACATATGCCCATGCATGGATTTTGCCATCCAAAGAGATGGATGTTTCAAATTTATCTGAATCATAGTATATATATGGGTATCCCGCCGGAACCCCGACTAAAAATGGCCAGAAATTACCCTTTACTCCGCCGTTAATAGTACCGACCGTTTCAATTTTGGCGGTAATTGTAATTTCTCCGTTTACACCTATGACAGCGTATATTCCGACACCAATATGAACGGCAACTCTTTTGCCCATGAATTTTTTCCCCGAATCCCAATCGATGCCGTAACCGTATATACGGACACACAATTCCTTTTCAAAGGCCAGTTTCGTCTCAACTTCCAACTCGGATTCCACTTTCATGGATTTGAATCCAATATCAAAATCGCCGTCCAAATCGACTTTACAAACCAGGGTAGGCTCATATACCCTGATTTTACCGCCTTTCAGGACGACTGACAAGCTCAGCGTTTCCCCGCTTTCCATATCCCTTGCATCCCGTTCTTCAGGGTGGGGAGTAGGTGTGGGAGATGCGGTGGGCTTTCCTTTTGGCTGCTTAGGTGTGCGTACGGGTAAACCTTTTTCAACCACTGCGGTTTGATGTCTGTAACCGGAGTTTTAATTGAATCAAGATTACCGGGTAAATTTGGGTTCAAAGGTGTCAATTGGGTTGTAGTTGTAATATTGTCGGTTTGCAGAACAGGATCATCAGTTTGCTGTGCAGTTGCCGTAGTGATGCTTATAAATCCGGTAAGTATTGCAACCACCAGAAGGATACTGATTTGCTTTTTGTGTTTGTTCATTTATAAACCTCCATTTCCTAATTTTTCGATATTTCTCCGCATTAAGACAAGACTGCTGCAAATTCTATGATCGTGTAAATATTTTACTTTTAGTTCGATTCGGATGAAATATAAAATATTCTTATATTTAGTAGTGATATTTCACTCTCATGAGACAAGGGGACGGTTCTCATGTCTCAAGACCAGACATGAGAACCGTCCCCTTGTCTTACTTGTCTCATCATTGTCTAATTTTTGAAATACACTTTATTGGCGTTATTATAGAAAACGTTCTCCTTCTCGCTGTCACTGAACACATCAGACGTCATAATAAAATCCACTAAATGCTGATAGCTGTCCCGGGTTAATACCGACGGGACATCAGAACCGAATATCAGCCGATCGGCACCAACAATGCTTTTTGCTGTTTTCAGATATCGTTGCGCAGTAGGGTAGGGGTACTTTTCAGGTCTTACATTTGAGGGCATTGCTGCCAAATCAAACCACACATTTGGAAGATTAAGCTTTTTCAAGCCCTCGGTCATGACATCCTCATGCTGAAGCCCGGGGGCAAGCAGGTGGCATACAACAAATTTCATTTCGGGGTAGCGCAAAATGGCATTTCTTAATTTATCCACCTGAAAACTGATGGTTCCCGGCTTTCCAATATCTATTACAAAAATCAGCTTTCTGCTGTTGGCATCGCTGAAAACCTCGTCCATCCTGTCGCCGTCCAGATCAATTTTCCCATGGTAACTCATAAGACCTGAACCGGTGCTTACTTCAAATTTTACAATTCTGAAGCCCAGCTTGTTGAACAGATAATCCAGTATCTTATCTTTCTCCAGGCAGAACGGATCATATGTTGCAGCCCCGGTAAAACGCTCCGGATACTTTTGAATCGCCTGGTAGGTATAGTAGTTCTGGAAACCGTAGAATGAACCCTGTAATAAAACCGCCTTTTCAATGTTGTTTTCATCCATGAATTTTATAACAGCTTCAGGTGTTACGTTGTATTCACCAAGTTCGGGCGGAATAAGGTTGATTATTTCTCCTGTGGACCATATGGCCTGTCCGTTGCCTATGGCCCGAAGCTCACCTTTTGCACCAAAACCTGCAATGTTTTGAATAAGATGTATATGTGAATCAATGATTTTCATAAGATCAATCTCCCAGCAAACAAATAAATTACTAATAATGTAAATGCCTGATTCACAGTGTTTTTATTCCTGCCTGATAACAAATGACCAGTAAGTCAAAGCGCTAGCCTTTCAGTCCTGTGGTACTTATACCTTCAACCAGGTATTTCTGGAATGAGAAGAATATAACAATAACAGGAACCAGCGAAAGAACCGACATAGCATATGCGGCACCCCAGTCTGATTGCGCCGCAGGGTCTGTAAACATCTTCAAAGCTATGGATACGGTATATTTCTTGATATCGGTCAGGTAAATCATCGGGCCGAAGAAATCGTCCCATCTCCAGTATGTTGCAAAAATCATCGAGGTTATCAGCGCAGGTTTGATAAGCGGCAGGATAATTCTGCTGAATATACTGTATTTTGAACAGCCATCTATGTAAGCTGATTCGTCAAGCTCTATCGGAAGCCTTCTGATAAACTGGTAAATCAGGAAAATGAAAAACGGGTATCCGAAAAATCCGGGTACAATCAGCGGCAGCCATGTGTTAACCCAGCCAAAGGAATTGAACATAATATACTGGGGTATTATCAGAACTTGCGCTGGCATCAGCATCATAACAATCATTATTGAAAACCAGACAGACTTGCCCTTAAAGCGGCATCTGGCAAATCCATATGCGATAATCGCTGATGATGCCACCTGGCCGATTACCGCAATCACTGTAATAAGCACCGAGTTTGTAAAGAATGTCGAAAAGGAGGTCCCACCAAAGCCTTTCCATCCGTTTGCGTAGTTTTTGAAGTTCCATTCCCTCGGAAACAGGGAAGTAGGGTTCTGGAAGATATCCTGCTGCGTTTTGAATGAGCCGAACAGCATATACAGGAGAGGGTATATCATAAGTATGCATGTTAACGAGACAAAAAAATGAAAAAATATTTTCCTGATTAATTTCCTGGTCTTATATGACATTGTTCACCCTCACTCCTTACTTATTCTCGTAATAAACCCATTTGCCCTGTGTGGCAAACAGTATCGCGGTCAGAATTGCAACTATCACTATAAGTACCCATGCCATTGCAGAACCGTAACCCATCTGGAATGTAGTAAAGGATTTTTCATACAGATACACGACATAAAGCATTGTCGCATCGTTCGGTCCTCCCCTGGTGATGATGAAAGCCTGGGTAAATGCCATAAAACCTGATATTAGCTGGTTTACAAGGTTGAAGAAAATAATCGGTGTCAGGCAGGGAAGGGTTATTCTCCAGAATTTCTGCCATCCGTTGGCACCGTCAACTGTTGCCGCTTCATACAGGCTTAATGGAATATCTTTCAGGCCGGCAAGGAAAACAAGCATCGGTGAACCAAACTGCCAGATTGCGAGAATGATAATTGTCAGCAGTGCCGTATCCTTGCTTGCAATAAAGGAAAAATCCTCTTCCATGAGACCCAGGTTGATGAACAGCCTGTTTATGATTCCGCCGTATCCCCATAATTGACGCCAGATAACCGCAACAGCGACAGATCCCCCGATAACCGACGGCAGATAATACATTGTGCGGTATGCTGCAATTGCACGTCCTCCGCCTTTGAACAGCATTGCTACCATCAGCGCAAATATCAGCCTCAGCGGAACATAGATAAAAACATATACAAAGGTTACTTTTAAGGATTTAAGGTACCTGGGATCAAGCGTAAACATACGCTTGTAGTTCAGTGTGCCTATCCATTGCGGAGCTCCCAGGCCGCTGTACTTGGTAAACGAGAGATACAGCGATGACAAAAGCGGGTAGACCGTAAATGCAAAAAAACCGATTATGAACAGGGATATGAAAACATATCCTACGGTGTTCTCATTATGCAATATATCATGCAAAGAGTTTTTTTTCCCTGTTGGTTTGATAATTCTTCCCCCGGAACTTTTATTTTTCATAAAAGTCTCCTTTCCATAAAATCAGATAAGGACTGATTTGTCATCCGGTTTGCCATCCGGAATAATTTGAAAGGAACAGCCCCGGAATGGCGCTGTTCCTTTACTGTTACTGATTTTTAATCATTATTTTGCCATTTCAAACTCTATCATTGCCTGTTCATAGAAAATTTCAAATGCTTCTTCGGGAGCCATGCCTTCATCTACAACATTCTTGAGCATGTTCTGGTAAAGAACTATAATGGCAGCATTGGCATTAGGTTCAGGTCTCCAGATCTGATTGGCAATCGGAGCTATTCGTCCTACGTAATCAAATACCGCCTTGTCGATGGAATCGGGTTCAAATGTTGCAGCCAGCGCTTCACGTACCTTGTCTGAAATAGGAACTCCGCGTTCGCCTTTCAGCTCATAATTCATTTCAATATTGTTTGTAAATTCACTGATGAAGAATGCAGCCTGTTCAGGATACTTGGAATGGGATGATACCGACAGGAACTGTGAAGGCTTGATATATTGCATCTTCTTTTCAGTTTCGCTTGGCAGTGCTAAAAGTACAAAATTTTTGCCTGCAGCATTTGTCAATGCCTTTGCCTGGTTGGACCAGTTGGCGGTATTTATTGCTGCCTTTCCTTTTACTATGAGCCCGGATTCAGGACCGTTGACTTCATTTTCCTCGCGTACTGACAATGGTGCGGTTCTCTTCTTTTCGATATTTTCTTTTTCACGTTTCAGAAGATTAACGATAATTTCCTTCCCGGTTTCCTTGTCCCAGCCAAAGGATTCCGAACCATCCTGGTTATAGAACCACAGGCCTTTTTCGCGGAAAGCAAACTGAATCTGTTCGTTGAATGCGTTTTTCCCGGATTGATCTGCATAGTCTATGCCCAGTTCGCCCTTCATGGCCACAAGCTTATCGCAGATTTCCTGGTATTCCTTGATTGTCCAGGTGTCTTTAGGAATCGGTATTCCGGCCTTTTCAAAGATTTCAGCATCTATCATTGTACAACCGGTATTCATACCGAGATTTATTGCAACAAGTTTGCCGTTTACAATTCCTCCTGACCATGTTGCCTCAGAACAGTCGCTTAAATCAATAATTCCCCTGTCAACATACGGCTGCAGATCAATAATCAGCTCATTGTTTGTGTAACTGGTGATATACTTGTAGTCCTGCTGAATAATGTCGGGGAGGTTTTTGGCTGCAGACATTGCGGCAAGCTTTTCCCAATATGCATCCCATGCCGTGAACTCAGGGGTTATTGTTATATTGGGATATAACTTTTCAAAAACCTTGATTGCGGCCTGGGTATAATCATGCCTTGTCTGTGATCCCCACCAGATCATCCTGAGATTAGCTTTGGTGTCATAGGGTTTTGCTTCAGTACCTGAACCTGACGTTGACGCAGCCGGAGTCTTGTCGGTTGTTGCCGGAGTTTGTGCCGAAGGAGTCGGGCTGCCACATGCAGCTAAAGATATGAGCATTACTGAGACAATTAAAAGGACAATGAACTTTTTCATAAAAATTACCCCCATTGCAGAATATTTATATAATTTAAAATAGAACACAAATAAATGAAAGGCCTAAGAACACTGCCAATAAATAATTTCCGTCAGATTGCACAATTTTATCTGCTCTACGAGGTCTTTTATATTGAATATTATACAGCAATATATTATATATTACAATATTCTCAACAGATATTGCTGTTTTGAGTGATGACTTCAAACAAAATTGCTCTTTAAATATGCTTCAGCAGGGGTTGTATTCCATGGAGGAAATAGTTTTCAACGGCAAGTTCAATGGATTCAGGATTGAAAGAATCAGACGAGAAAAGAACTATTCCATGCCTTTAAATCATTTTCACAGTTATTATGAAATCTATTACCTGTTGTCGGGTCAAAGGTATTATTTTATAGGAAGCCGGAATTACCTGGTTAAAAAAGGTGATCTGGTTATTGTAAACTCGAACCAGATCCATAAAACCAGTACTTTGGGTGATGCCGGACATGAAAGAATACTGCTTGAATTTGAGCCACCACTGCTGGAAGAAATAAATCTGTTTTTTGATGAAGGTTTCATTGAAAATTATGTTTTTGAAAAATCGGGTGTTGTAAACCTGGACGAGGAAGAACAAAGAAAAACTGAAGATATGCTTTATTGTATAATAAATGAAATGAATAACCGCAAAAACGGGTACAAAGGAATGGTAATTGCCAGGTTGATTGAATTGCTCATTTTTATTATCAGGAAAATGGAAAAGGAAAAATGCTCCGGTTCATCAAATGAAAGCAGGGCTGCAGCAAATCATAAAATAGAGGAAATTGCGGATTACATATCTGCACATTATTCCGACAACATCAGTATCAATGATTTATCAGAAATGTTCTACATGAGCAAATATCACCTGTGCCGTTCATTTAAAAAATACACCGGTTTTACCGTCAATGAATATGTTACCATTAACAGGATGATGCAGGCTAAAAAGCTTCTGACCGACAGCAATATAAGCATTTCAAAAATTGCCGAACAAACCGGATATCAAAGCCTGACCAATTTCGGAAAGGTATTCAAGCAATATATGGGGAAACGCCCGACTGAATTCCGTAAGGCATACAGGGAAAGGTAATAAATCCTAATCATAATATGCAGTTGTAAATTCTTCTATTGCAGCATCCCCGCCTGCTTTTCTCCATTCATCTATGGCCTTGTACCATCCGGCTTCGTCAATTTCCCCCATGATAAACTTGAACTGCGCATCGCTGATAATTCTAAGCAATGTCGTATAATTTGAGCTGAAGGAAATTGAAGATAATGTTGCGGTAACATCAAATACCATGCTGTCATTGCTGAAAGTCCTTCTGGCCATATTCAGCCTGATTGAAATATCATCGTCGGCAATAATGTAAGCTTTCATTCCACCTGTTCCCAATTGACCGATGGGGCTCACTTCCCTGATGAAAACATCGGGATCTTTTGATTTAGCGTATTTGCCGTCAATCAAATCAAAATGTATTCCGGGTACTCCATTATTTATAAGTATCTGGCCTTCCTTGCTTTGAATAACGTTGAACACACCAAGCAGGTCATTTAACCGTTCTTCGGTGGTCACCGACTTCTTTGGAAAAGCAAATCCGCCGGCGATACCGGTTTCTGCGGCTATTCTTTCTTTTCCGCTTGAATCCTTCAGAAATGCAAATTCATAGACATCTTCTCTTTTTATTGAACTATCTTCCTTCTGCTTTGCTTTCAGTACGGGATCTGTAAGTCCCGGCAACCTGTATGCAAGCCACAGCCCGGTTTTTTCCTTGTCAACCAGGTCAGGTACTATCTGTGTTGTTTTTGTTATTGCGAAATTAGGGCTTATCAGCTTTTCCTGGTACATTTTCCGTAACCATTTCAAGGTTTGCAGGTATTCATCTGTCATAAAGGACGGTATAATCCTGTTGTCTTTAATACCCCACCTGTTAAAGCCGCCGAAAGCCACAACGAGAGCGTCAAAACAGTCTATTTCATTATTGACAGTACCTAATGCAAAACCTATCGTATCTTTTTCTGAGTTCCCGTCAAAATCACCTTCTGCGAAAGCTTTAGCCATGTTGTAAATACCATCTGGCGTATCCGGAGGGTTTAGCCCTGCCTGTTTTGCCCAATCCGCCCTGTAGACCACCATCTTTCGCTTGAGTTCCCTTTCACGGGGTATCATGTACAGTTTTCCGTCAACAGATGCGTTTTTCAACAGTATGGGATTTATTTCGCTCAGTTCTGAGTAGTTTTTTATCTTGTCGTTCAGTTCCCAGAACATTCCGGCATTGGCCGCATACACAAAAGTAGAGTTTTTCACGTCGGGTACCAATACAACATCGGGCATGGAATTTGAAGCCATTAATACATTAAACTTGTCATTGTAGGAAACCATCGGCGTCCACTCAACAATTATATTCGCATTTGCCAGTTTGTTGATTTCCTGTATTACCAGGTTGTTCTCCGACGGGATTTCTTCAGCATAGCCCAAAACTATTTTCATTTCGACAGGCTTCTTTTCCGCCTTGGAGTTCATCTCGGCATAGAAATCCACTTTGCATCCTGACAATAGAACAACTGTCATGACCGGTATAAAGATAATGCAAAATATCGCCTTTGCAGATTTGGCAGTTGACATATGGCACCCTCACAATATTTGTATATTTTCTGTAATCTCTGAGAAGCAATAATGCTTTAAGTACAGAATATATCACTAGGTTTCACAGGACAACCAGGTGATCAATCAATCGGAAATTAAATTATCATGTTTCATACAGTTTTATTATAACAATTCATATGCAAAAAACAACCTTTTTTCCTGGTATAGTCATGGTTTTATATGAGTTCTTATTTTTATCCGGAAGAATGGTGAAGGGTTAGACCGGATCTTTCGCCGGTTTACCCGGTACTGATAAAAAAAGCTCCGGCAGCATGTAACCAGGGTGGAACTGCTGCCGGAGCTTTTAAATCAACCTGCTAACTTGCTTTATTTACTTGCTGCTTTATAAGCTGCTGCATATTCTTCACAGATTTGTTTACCGCCCTGTGCATACCAATCTGCAACAACAGCTTTGAATCCTGCTTCATCAAGCTGTCCTGCAATAAACTGGTTTCTGGCGTCTGTTATCATCTGATCCAGCTGGGCACCTTTCTGTGCATAAGTATCGGAGGTCAGCGGTTCAGCGGGGTTGGCAATGCAGTAAGGAATATTTTCAAGCAATATCTCTTCGCGGCGTTTTTGAACAGGCTGCATTGATTCCATCAGAAGTAAACCGTCTACAACGTTTGTCATAAACTGGTTGAATCCTTCCATAGGATCCTGTCCGAATACTCTTCTCTTTACTTCGCCCTTTTCATTCAAATCGTAGTGAACGCCTTCAACGCCGTAGTTGAGAATATTCTGGCCTTCCTTGGTATTGCAGATGTCGAGGAAGTTCAGTGCATCCCTCATGTCTTCTTCCTTGGGAGCTCCATTTTTGCTGATTGCCACAAAACCTGCATGTCCGGAAGTAGGCAGTATTCTTCTGCCTTTAGGGCCTTCAGGCATAGTCATTACCCATACGATGTCGTCGGGCATACCCATTTGTTCTATGAAGGCCTTCTGGAAGCGCCATGCCTGGTCACTGACGTCAATATGAACACCGGATTTGCTGTTCTGGAAATCTCTTGTCCAGTCTGATGTTTCCAGTGCAGCATAGTCCTTGTTTATTAAGCCTTCTTCATACAGCTTTCTCATGTATCTCATGGATTCCATGTACTCTTCGGTATCAAAGTACGGTATAAATGAACCGTCAGCAGCAACATCCCACCTGTTTGGTGCACCAAATGCCACGGCTATCTGATCAAGCGGGCCAAAGTATTTACACCATGTCATACCGTAGGTGTCATTCTGTTCGTTCTTGTCAGGATCATTGTAAGTAAAAGCTTTCAATACATTGTAAAGATCATCCATGGTTTTCGGTTCTTCAAGACCTACATTTTGCAGCCAGTCTCTTCTGTAGGATATACCGTTTCTGCCAAGAGGTCTTGCCCTGTATATACCATAAATTCTTCCGTCAATTGAGATGTTGTTCATAACAATCTCATTTGCTTTTGCCAGGTTCGGGTATTTCTTGTACTCATCGGTGATATCCCAGAAAGCTCCTGCGCGGCAGTAGCTGATTACACTGGCTGTCTTTCCGGTTATGGCAACCAGCGCGGGAAGATTTCCTGCAGCCATTCTTGTGTTCAGCTGATCTTCATAAGCCGAATTCAAAAGGAACTCAAGCTTGATATCATACCCTGTAAGTTCCTCCAGGGCTAAAACAGCCGGTTCGTTGTCTGCGATAGGAGTACCGGTAAAGGTGATGGCCAGAATGCTTATCTCTTTCTTCTTTTCCGGCGCTTTGGTTGGCTCAGGTGTTGTGCCCTCCTGTGCAGCCTGAGTAGGTTTGTTGTCTGTGCCGCTTGGAACCGGACTTGAACATGCCGATAATGCAAATATAACGGCCAGTACAATACAAATGATGCTTATTTTTTTCATTTTCTTCAACCCTTTCCTTTAATTTATATTATTTTTTCAGTACTGTATTTGGCAGCACTGATTTTTACAAAATTAACCCTTTATTGCACCAATCATGATGCCTTTTACAAAGTGTTTCTGCAAAAACGGATATACAAGAAGAATAGGAACGGTACCAAAAACAATAACTGCATTTCTTGAACCCTGCAGCGGCGGTTGTGTATATGCTTCGTCAAATGTTGCACCATCAATGTTTCCTGCCGCCATAAGCACGATCTGCCTTAACACGAGCTGTAACGGCCATTTTTTGTTGTCTGTCATATAAAGAAGTGCGCCCCTGTAATCATTCCAGTAACCAACAGCATAAAACAGGGTGAAGGTTGCTATAACAGGCATTGAAAGCGGAAGCACGATTTTTATAAATGTCCCAAGTGCACTGCATCCGTCAACTCTGGCCGAATCTTCCATTTCCTGCGGAATCTCCTGGAAAAAGTTTTTAACAACGAGTAAATTCCATGTACTGATGGCACCCGGCAAAATTAAAGCCCAATACTTGTTTAAAAACCCCAGACTTTTTACCACCAGGAAGGTTGGGATCATTCCACCGCCAAAAACCAGGGTAAACGATATCAGCGTAAGTAGAACATTTCTGCCCACCAGGTTTTTCTTTGACAACGGATAAGCCAAAGTAAGGGTAAAGAACATTGCCGTTGCCGCACCTGCAGCAGTAATGAATACTGAAATCAAGAAGGCTCTTGGCAAGGTTGGTGATGAAAAAACGTACTTGTATGCTGCAAATTGAATACTTCTGGGTATTATATAAAATGGCCTTTCCAGTATCTCTTTTTCTGAAGAGAATGAACATGCCAGAACATATAAAAAGGGGAGTATGGTTGAACACGCAAAAAGACCTAAAAACAAATAGTTAAATGTATCAAAAATTTTCGATCCCAACGACCTTTTAATTTTCATTTCAATCACCTGCTATGCTAAATTGTTTTCTATTGAATGTTCTCCTGTTTGTGATAAATAAACCAATATCAGAATAAACCGGATTCCCCGACTTTTTTCGCAAGCCAGTTGGACGAATAAATAAGTATAATACCTATAATGCCTTTAAAAAGACCTACAGCAGTTGAATAGCTGAATGCACCCCTGGTAATACCAATTGTATACACATAAACATCAAACACTTCGGATACTTTTCTGTTTAATGAGTTACTCATAAGGAATATCTGATCAAATCCGCTGTCCAGGATATGTCCCAGCCTTAATATCAGTAATGTTACAACCGTGCTTTTAATAGACGGTAAAGTAATATACCATAACTGTTTAAACCTGTTTGCACCGTCAATAATGGCAGCTTCGTACAATTGAGGATCCACGCCTGATAATGCCGCCAAATATATAATTGTACCAAACCCGGTTTCCTTCCAGATTGTCTGACCGATTATCATACTCCTGAATGTTGATTCGCTTGTCAGGAATGCTATGCCCTCTCGTCCCATTTGAAGCAGGTACTTGTTTATAACACCCTGTGAATTGAACAACGTATATGTAAGGCTCGCAATTATAACCCATGAAATAAAGTGCGGAATATAAACAAGTGTCTGAATTGTTCTTTTATACCACTCTTTCCGTACTTCATTAAGCATCAGTGCCATAATTACCGGTGCCGGAAACCCGAAAACCAGGTTATATAGCGAAATTAAAAGAGTATTGGATAAAAGCCGTGTAAAATCAGGATTGGAGAAAAAATCGGTAAAGTGTTTGAAACCAACCCATGGACTCTTCAGAAAACCAAGATATGCATTGTAATCCTTGAATGCAATCAGTATCCCCCACATGGGCAGATACTTGAATATAATATAATGTAGCAGCCCGGGAATTAACAGTATATACAGCCAGATATCCTTTCGTATTATTGTTAATGTTTGTCTTGCTTTTGATTTTTTAACAACCGTTCTTTTCCCGGCTGTTTGTACCGATGTTCCGTTCAAAAAGATCTCCTCCCAACAGCAATAACATAATTCAGTATTAAAAATGACATGAAATATTCAAAACGAGCATTAAAATTACATTAATATTCTATAATTTCAATGGATTTGATTCCATAGTCATAATAGACACTAAATTTTACACTGTAATGATTCAGTGGCTGGAAACGTTGATATATCTGAATTTTGACGAATATCAACCGTGAGAAAAGTATAAATTGAAATGAATAGTCATTTTAGCGACAAATAGATATTTGAACAAAATGCTGCTTTGTTTAAGCAGTTTTGAAATATTTTACCTGTTTGTTGACAGAATTTCTCAGGTTCTATTTGTTTAATCTCCTGTACTTCCCGGGGGTCATGCCTGTGAATTTCTTAAAAAACCGGATGAAGTTTTCGGTGTTTTTATATTTCAGTTTCTCAGCAATATCCGAAATTAACATATCGGTTTCAACCAGCCATTTTTTAGCCATGTCAATCCTGTATTGTGCGAGGTATTCACTGAAAACAATACCCGATTCATTTTTCAGTATTCTTCTTATATAGCTGGGATGATAATTAAGCCTGGCGGCACAATCTTCCAGTGTCAGTTCGGTATGGAACTCTTCGTGTATGATATTCAAAACCTGGTCCACTATTTTTTTGTATTGCTTCTTTTCGGAAAGCTCAATGTTTTCAATAATGGGTTTAATTACATCGGTGGAAAACCATTTTTCAATTTCTCCTACTGTTTTGAGCCTGAAGAATTGTTCATAAACAGATATGCCGTCTTTTACAATTGCATCATATGACTGGCCGAATTCCTTCAGAATCTGCATAAGGTCGGTAAGCAGGCGAACAAATAATGCCTGGTATTCATATATTGATGCTTCAACCATGAACACCCTGCTGATAAACTGGTGCAATAACTCGTTCGCTTTTTGATATGAACATGTTTTAACCGCGTCCAGCAACTCCTCTTCAAGCGTTTCAGGGAATACGGGTTTTAACCCGCTTAAGTTCCGTATATCATGGTAAAATATAATAGCACCGTATCCGAGGCTGATTTGATGTTTCAGTGCTTCAATGCATTCACAGTATCCCTTGTTGACATCACTGTAGCTTGAAATTGGCTCGCTTATTCCTATACTGACAGAAATGTTCAGCGTTTTTTTAACCGTGCCCTGAATTTTCTCTGTAGCTGAAAAAGCAATCTCCTTCATATCTTCTATCTGACTGCTTACTTTTATTATAGAAACCTGGTGTTCTTCGACCACTATTGGTTTTAACAACAAGATATCTTCAAGGATTTCTCCGACTATATTGTTGACAGCGAAAAGCATCAGATCCTTATCTTCCTTTTTATATATTGTACCTTCAAAAGTATCAATTCGCGCAACAAGAACACATACAGGTTCTGTCAGGACAGGAAAGCCGTATAACTTCAGCCTTGAATCAATGACATCCTTGTCCAGCCCGCGAAGAATCAGCTGCAGGATAAAATATTCCTTTAATTGCTCGGATTGAATGGACAACTTGTTATTCAGCCTGAAATTGTCTTTCAGCAGGAAGTTTATACGCTCTTCGATAAGGCTGAACTCGTCGCGCCTTTTGGAAGACTCTTTACGGACGGGCACTCCTCTTACAACCATATTGTAAAGTTTCTGAATCGGCCTGTAGAATCTGTCTGAAATAATGAACGCTGCCACATTAACAACTACTATAACTGTAATGCATGCAATTAATGTGAACCATGCAATGGCCCTGGAATCTTTCGATATATCTGCTATTGATGTTATTGAGAGATATGTCCAGTTGTTATACGAGGATTTCAGGTAATTAATACTGTAATCCACGTTATCTATTTTAATGTTGAATTTTCCTCTGTCATCTGGATGGTTTTTAGCTTCCTGGTAATATGTAACTGAGTTGTAACTTTTCCCAAGCTCCTCTTTGTCATTATGGACAATGACAACACCGTCCTCGCTTATTACCATTACTTTTCCGAGGGTTTTATTTTCTGAAATCAGGTTTGCCAACTGGCTGTAGGGTATTTTCATTATGGCTACAAAGGACGGTTCATTGGAAAACAACGGCCATTTTTTTACAAGACAAACACCGGTTCCTGAATTTTCATCGGCTGCATTGCTTACCACACTAACATCGTCAACCCAGAAGGAAGTTCCCGGTTTTTTTATCAGCTCATCGACATAATATTGGTATTTATAGTTTTCAAGACTGTATATGCCGCTGCTGTCGATAACCCATTTTTTATCAAGATTTGCAATGCTTATTTCACTTATTCCTAAACTGTATGTAGGCAAATTATTAATGGCATCTTCTACATTATTAAAGATTAAAAAGTTTTCACCATCCATATCTATATGAAGGCTGTCTTTTACCGCAGGGGTTTCAATGAATTGCGCCAATATGTGATCGGCCGTATACAAAAGCTGTTCAACCGACAGTTGAACCTGTACAAGGTTTCTCATATTACTCTCATTTACCTTGTTCTGAATGGATTTTGAGCCGCTGTATGTTGAGAAACCGCCTACAATGATAGCGGGTATCGTACCAAGAAGTATGCAGATTATAACAAGCCGTATTTTGACTGATAACACGGACCGATTCATTTTCTACCTCCAACCACCATAGACATAAAAACCATTCAACAGCGCATCAAACATAACACTTTACACAACCTCCTGTCAAAGAAGTAAACCGCCTGCAATTTCAAGGAGGTGATTAGCTTCCCTTCAAACAACATATACCTGTACATGCTATTATATCATATCATTCAGAATATTACATTTAAAGTATTTCTGGACACAGATAATTCATTGTCACTGAGTTAATCAAGGAAAACTGTTTATGAGACAGAAATTATTTAAAATATCTCTGCGGGAAGCACTCAATTTTCAAAGAATATTAAAAATCCAAACAGTTACCGCAACGACAGTAATTGTTTTACCGTATTAAGTATTTGTTGTAATTTGCTGACTGTCTGCTATAATCAATATATGGTATCACACAGTATGGTTCCGTTGTTTTGCTGAACTTGATTATATCCGGACCTTAAAGAGGAACTTCCCTTTATTTATTTTGCAGTTGCAGCGGTATCACAGAATTTTGCTTGATATATATCATGTTTTTTCGGGGTGAATAGAAATGACCGAGCTTGATAAGGTAAGATCTGAGTTTGTCAGGTTTATGCGTGGCAAATACCGGTTGGATGAGGTCGCAGGAATGTATTACGATATTCCATGCCTGAGATTTCGCCGGGGAAAGAAAACCATCGTGTCGGTGAATCTGCACGATGACCATTACGATTTTCAAATTGTTCTTGGTAAAGCCGAAAGAGAAAAGTTTGAAGAGGTAAGACATGAATTCCCGGTTCAAATACAGGCGCTTTATGACCGTGAACGCACCCTGCACGACGGCAAATGGCTGTTAATCCGTGTTGATGATTTAAAAACCCTGGAGGTTGTCAAAAAGCTGATACTTATTAAGAAAAAGCCGAACCGCAAGCCATTGTCAAAAGCAAATGCCGTATATGGGAAGTGCGGGCACAGGTGCGATTTATGTGTTCATTACACCGGCATCTCCAAAGAGTTTAGAGAGATGCTCATTCCACATCTTAATGCGGTATATGGTGTGTCTGGATGGGAAATGCGCTGCACCGGTTGTGATACACCAGGTTGTCATTGCCATCGGGATGGAAATGAGTTGTGCGAACCATTAAAATGTTTACATAAAAGATCCATTAATACCTGCTTTGATTGTGCGGATTATCCATGTGAACATGCAACCGTCGGTTACAGGCAATTGGAACACAAAAACATTACCGCTGATGATGTGACATGGGCAATTTTGCCTTATGTTCCGCATCAATACGAAAAATAAGGGGCCGGGAAAGAGAAAATGGTACCATGTGGTGCACCTGGTAAGCGGGTACAAACCCCGCCTGGATAAGCGCAGCCGGTAACTTTCACCAAGCGTTGGTTGGCAGGAATCACTGCCATTATTCCAGGTGAAAGCAAATAGACCGAAGGTGCCGTTTACAGTGCAAAAAGGATTCTTTGTAACGGAAGCGCTAATTTTTACTATTAAGTTGACAGAAGAAGTATCATATTGTAAACTTTTTAATATACAACTTAATAAGACCTCACTTTAATAGGTGGGGTAGAGGTTGCGGTATTTAACAGTCCCTGGTGGAGCATGAGAAAGCAGTGAGGCCGGGGAGAAGGAAATATCGCCGAAGCACATGGTATTCTCAGTATTATGTGCTGGGCTTGCAGTTAAGAGCTGCAGGACTGTCTCAATAAATTGCCCGGTTTATTGAGTTGAGCTATCTCATTTTGGGAAGGTAGGGGTCTTAGGTAATTTAATGCATATTACACCTGAGAGCACCTCAGGTGTTTTTTGGTAAAGGAAAGTACTTATAAGACAAGCCACCCAAATGAAAGGGTGGTTTTTTAATACAAACCGAAAGGAAGGTAATCAAAAATGAAGAAAAGGTATTTTGCATTGATTGTTTTGTTGTTGTCGGCAGTTTTATTATTATCGGCCTGCGGGAAAAGCGAAGGCAATACCTTTAAGGTCGGAATGGAAGCGGGCTATCCGCCTTTCAACTGGACCCAGCTGGACAACTCCAACGGTGCGGTCAGAATTCAAAACTCAGCAGAGTATGCAGGGGGTTATGATGTTGAAATTGCAAAGTTGATTGCAGAACACATGGGTAAAGAGTTGGTTATTGTAAAAACCGAGTGGACAGGATTAATTCCTGCTTTGACATCAGGTAAAATTGACGCGATCATCGCAGGTATGTCACCAACTGCAGAACGTATGGAAACCATTGATTTTTCAGACAATTATTATACTTCAGACCTGGTTATGGTGGTAAAAAAAGGCGGCAAGTACGATGGAGCCACTTCCATACAGGATTTCAAAGGGGCAAAGATAACAGCTCAGTTGAATACCTTCCATTACACCGTTATAGATCAGATAGAAGGTGTTCAGAAAATGACAGCAATGGATGATTTCCCTGCAATGAGAGTTGCCCTTGAATCGGGTATCATAGACGGGTATGTTTCTGAACGTCCGGAAGGTATCAGTGCGGAAGCGGCCAACAGCAATTTCAAGATGATAGTGTTTGAAGACGGATTTAAGACATCACCCGAAGATACCGCTATTGCCGTAGGTTTAAGGAAAGGCAGCGAGCTGAGGGAGAAAATAAATGAAGCATTGGCCAAGATTTCAGAAGAAAAGCGCATGGAACTTATGGACAACGCCATAAAGAATCAGCCAGGGGAGTAAGCTTTTTCCAAACTTGATTTGGAATCAGCCTGCACGGTTTATATTTAAGGAGGAAGCATAAAGGTGGATTTTAATATCATAATCAGGACAATATCGAAATATTGGCCCATGTTCCTGCGAGGAACCGGTGTGACACTGTTTATATCCACAATAGGTACAATAGTAGGCTTTATAATTGGTTTAGTTATAGGGATTATACGTACCGTTCCTGTGCCGGAAAGAGGGATAAAAAAACAGATATTGAAGGTTGTAAATGCGATTCTTTCTGTTTATGTGGAAGTATTCCGCGGAACTCCGATGATTGTGCAGGCTATGGTAATTTACTACGGGTCCAAGCAAGCTTTTGATATAGACATGTCTCCTTTGTTTGCCGGAATATTCATTGTTTCCATAAATACCGGTGCTTATATGGCGGAAATTGTCCGCGGAGGTATTGTTTCTATAGACAAGGGCCAGTTTGAGGCTGCTTATGCCATTGGAATGAGTCATTATCAGACTATGATAAATGTTGTTCTTCCGCAGGTAATTCGGAATATATTGCCTGCCACCGGCAACGAATTTGTAATTAATATCAAGGATACTTCGGTGCTGAATGTAATTTCCGTAACAGAGTTGTACTTCCAGACAAATTCGGTTGCAGGTAATAATTACAGGTTTTTCGAGACCTTCTTCATAGCGTCGGTAATCTACTTTATCCTGACCTTCACGGTAACAAGAATATTACGTTACATTGAAAGAAAGATTGACGGTCCCGAAAACTATATTTTACTTGCAAATCAAATGCAGGTACAGACACCGGAAGATGCTCTTCACAAACAACAGGGGGCAAACATTAACCGTTAGAAGGAGGGGAAAGCATGGAAAGGATTATTGAGATACGGCATTTAAGCAAGACCTTTGGCACCAATGAAGTACTAAAAGATATTGATTTTTCAGTTAATAAAGGCGAGGTAGTATGCATAATAGGTTCCTCCGGTTCCGGTAAGTCAACCCTTCTTCGATGCATTAACCTTTTGGAAAAACCCAGCGGTGGAGAGATTATTTACAAGGGAGAAAACATACTGGATGACAAACACGATTTACGGGCTTACAGAACAAGGCTTGGAATGGTGTTTCAACAGTTTAACCTGTTCAATAACCATAATGTTTTGAGCAACTGCATGGTTGGACAGGTAAAGGTTCTGAAACGTTCAAAGGAAGAAGCCAGGGAAGTTGCCATGAAATATTTAAAGGTGGTTGGAATGGAGCAGTTTATTAATGCCAAACCCAGGCAGCTTTCCGGAGGACAAAAACAACGTGTGGCAATAGCAAGGGCTCTTTGCATGGAGCCCGAAGTAATGCTGTTTGACGAACCAACTTCAGCCCTGGACCCTGAAATGGTGGGGGAAGTTTTGAAGGTTATGAGGGAACTGGCAGATTTAGGGCTTACCATGCTGGTTGTAACTCATGAGATGGGTTTCGCCAGGGAAGTATCTGATCGTGTGGTATTTATGGATAAGGGAGTTATAGCAGAGGAAGGCAGCCCCGAGCAGATATTCAACAATCCCACCCAGGAACGTACCAGGGAGTTTTTGAAAAGAACACTGGAACAGAATTAGGATCTGCATTATCCTTGCAATGCAAAACCTCGGATTTGTATCCCGTTCTGTTGCAGCAAACATGTATATATTTTTTGAATTACAGCCTTCTTGCCGGGTTGTGGCAGGAAGGCTTTTTACAGAGTGAGACAAGGGGACGGTTCTTCTGTCTGCCAGGTTTGTTTGACCAGGCGGATGGACGGTTTTTGTCCTGTTCACCGAACCAATGAATGGTTCCAGCATAAAAACTAAATTTTCAAGATAAAAGGAAATCAGACAGATGAAATCAGACAGGAGAACCATCCCCCTGTCGCTGCTTGTCTGGTAAGGGAGTTGAATTACATGGATTTACAGAAGAAAAATACTTTGTCAGGGTCATTGATACTGCTCCTGGCTGCTGTTATATGGGGGACTGCTTTCGTAGCCCAGAGCGCCGGAGGAGAAGTGATGGGAGCTTTTACATTCAACAGTATCCGCTTCTTTATTGGATACATGGTGCTGCTTCCGGTCATTGCTTTTCTCAAGCGGAAGGGATTTTACTCCCCCATGTCTCAAAGAAAAACAGACAAAAAACAGCTTCAGCTTGCGGGGCTTTGCTGCGGAACTGCGCTATTTGTTGCATCCAACCTGCAGCAGTATTCTTTTACCCTGGGGTCCACCGCAGGCAATGCGGGATTTTTAACCGCCTGCTATATTATTATAGTCCCGGTCTTAGGGGTTTTTATGAAGAAAAAATGCCCTGTAAATGTATGGATAGGAGTTATTCTTGCCATTGCCGGATTATATTTTATCTGCATTGACGGTGAATTCGTCCTGCAAGGCAGTGATGTCTGCCTGCTTCTATGCGCTTTGTGCTATTCTGTTCATATTATATTGGTGGATTATTTTTCCCAAAAAGTGGACAGTGTACGTTTATCATGCAACCAGTTCCTTGTAAGTGCGGTGCTGACAACTGTTTTGATGATTACGGTGGATATGAAATCTTCAGTTTCGGGAGTAAAGGAAGTACTTTCCTCCCTTATGACAATTAATGCCTGGAATCCGATTCTATATGCGGGAATTATGAGCTGTGGCGTCGCCTATACCTTGCAGATCGTAGGGCAGAAAAAAGTAAAGCCTGCCCTGGCTTCCATCCTGATGAGCCTGGAGGCGGTATTTTCCGTCATTGCGGGTTCGATTTTTCTGAATGAGAAAATGAGCGGGAGGGAACTGGCAGGATGTGCTCTGCTTTTTGCTGCGGTTATTCTGGCACAGATGCAGGTCCGGACACCGAAACGATTCAGGACTACAGAAATCGTAAAAAGTTAACCCCTGACCCGTTTAATATTACCGTGGGAAAATGCATCCAGGGAATGATGCTGGATTTCGGATCATAAGGAAAATAACGATTAGAAAACATTACACGGGAATAGGAGATGGTGTTGAAAGAAAAGAAAGGGACAGGGGATAAATTCCCCGTCCCGGAGGCAGTAGAAAAATGAACAATGGTTTATCTATAATTGCTATTATCATAAGGTATCGGTATCAAAGGATATGTTTTCATGGTGTCAATTACTCAGACATTATCTGAAAACAGGTTTCATATGAAGCATTGGAACAAAGTAATCAGATGACATAATCGTCAAACGGAAGTATTCTGCTCAAAAACTGCTTTGTTCTTTCTTCGCGGGGTTTTGTAAAAATCATGTCAGGCCTGCCTTCTTCAATCACAATTCCTGCATCCATGAATACGATATGATTTGCAACATCCCGGGCGAAAGACATTTCGTGAGTCACCACAACCATGGTTATGCCTTCACGGGCCAGTTGTTTCATAACTGCAAGCACTTCACCTGTCAGTTCGGGATCAAGGGCGGAAGTGGGCTCATCAAACAATATCACATCCGGGTTGACGGCAATTGCCCTGGCTATGGCAACGCGCTGCTGCTGACCCCCCGAAAGCTTGGAGGGATAATAATTTTCACGATCCGAAAGCCCCACTTTGCTCAAAGCTCTTTTTGCGGTTTCCAATGCCTCGGATTTCGGGATCTTCCGCGCAACAATCAAACCCTCTGTAACGTTCTCAAGGGCGGTTTTATTATTGAATAAATTGAAGTTCTGGAATACAAATGCGGTTTTTTTCCGTATCCTTGAAATATCACCCGGGGACGCAGTCTTAACGTTAACACGCAGGTCGTCAAAGATTATTTCCCCTTTATCGGCACGCTCAAGGAAGTTGATGCAGCGAAGGAGTGTGGTTTTTCCTGAACCGCTCGGACCGAGAATAACGATAACATCTCCTTTTTTTACCTTGATGTTTACACCTTTAAGAACCTGGTTATTATTGAAGGTTTTATAGATATTGATTAATTCAAGCATAATTTAACACCTGACATTCTATAGTTGGTTTATCCTGTTTTTAACCTGCATTGACTAAAGTTCCGCGAATGTTTTTGTATGAACCCAAGTGCTTTTCTGCCAGTGCAAAAAGTAACTGTACCAGTGAGCATAAAATAATATAAATAATCAAAATATCAAGATAGGCTTCAATATAGTTGTATCCATACGAAGCAGCAATTTTTGCGATGGAGGTCACTTCCTTTACGGTCATCATGAACGCAAGGGAGGTTCCCTTGATCAAATTGATTGTAAGATTGCAGATATTTGGTATTGCCGTAACCAGTGCCTGGGGTATTATTATCCTGGTATAAGCCTGAACGGGAGACATACCGATGGATAATGCGGCTTCCAGTTGCCCTTTGTTCACTGTCTGAAGTGCCGACCTGAATATTTCGGAAAGCCCGGCGCAGGTGTTCAGTGAGAATACTATGTAAGCGTATATGATAGGATTTATATCAAATACGTTGATATTCCACCCTGTACTCTTGATTATTGTATTAAACAAGCTCGGCAGCAGGCTGTAAATAATCAGGATCTGCAAAACAACGGGTGTTCCCCTGATAAAAGAAACGTACGCAGTAACTGCCTGCTTTACAATCTTTACGTCATATATCCTGGAGATGGCCATGAAGAATGCAACTGGTGTTGAAATTATCAGGGCTACGCCAGTAATGCTCAGGGTCGCGGGAACACCGGCCAGGGCCAGAAAAAATGTATCAACCATGAATTTTATATCCAGTTCCATGCTATACACCTCCTATTCCGCTATACTTCTTTTGCCCCTGGAAAGATTTTTTTCAATCACACTGAAGGACTTTTCAATGATCAGCGTCAGTCCCCAGTATAACAGTGCAGCAGCAATATATGTTTCCAGGGCATAGGCCCCGAAATTTTTAGATATGATCAGCGTTCCTTTGCCCATTACATCTATCAGTCCGATTGTAAAAGCCAGGGCACCGTCTTTCATAAGGTTGATTAAAACATTGCATAGATTGGGCAAAGCCACAACAGTTGCCTGGGGAAGCATTATCCTGTAAAAAGCCTGGAAGGGACTTAAACCGATGCTGACAGCGGCCTCCCACTGCCCCTTGTCAATGGATTCATAGGATGACCGCATGATCTCCGACATGGTTGCCCCGGAAAGCAATGTATAGGTTAAAAGAACAAATATACCTTTTGCAATGGAATTGACGTCCAATCCTGTGGTGGAGAGCAGCAGCTCCGGCAGCCCGTAATAAACAATAAACAAAAGTACGATGGGCGGGGTGCACCGCATCATGGCAATATATGTATCCGCCAGCAGCCTGGAGAGCTTTCGCCCTGATACTTTGGCCTTCGCCAGGATAAATCCCAGCAAAGAGCCAAAGAAAACAGAGCCTGCAAGCATTAATACGGTCACCGGAAGGAAAGGAAGCAATTCAAAAAATACTTCCGGAATATACAATGGATTAAAAGGTCTCATTGCAATCTGCCTTCTTTACTGTCAAAATCATTCTGAAATATACCTGAAGATGTCTTCGTTAAAATATTTCTGTGACAAATCAGAGATTTTTCCTTCTTTTCTGAGCTGTTCAACGGCCTCATCATAGGCATCGGCCAAAGCCTGGTTGTTCTTGTTGAATAAAGGATATGTAGGTATGGCCTTGTATGGTACATATGCAAGCTTATCTGCCAAGCTCCTGTATGGGGCGTCATCGGCCAGGACATTTTTTTCATAGCTTAACTTTATGTCAAAATATGCGTCATATCGGCCTTCAAGAACCCATGTATAGGCATCGGATACATTGAAAGCCTCTGATGCGACCAATATCACCTGGTTGTCAGGGTGGGTTTTGTTATATTCTTCAACAATGGTCCACTGGGCATTTTGCGGTGCAATTGGAACAAGCTTGCCGCTGAACCTGGCAAATGACTCCATGTCTTTAATCTTGTCAGAATCCTCTGCTCTGAATGTGAGGCCAATGATGCTCGCAGCAATATAGTTTTTCGGGTAAATATATTTTTTTGCACGCTCTTCGGTGAACCAGGCACCTTTTACACCTATATCATATTTTCCCGATTCCACACCGATAAGCAAATCGTCATCCGAGGTAGGTACAAAAGTGAACTTATACTGGGGGAGGAGTTCATCAACTGCTTTAAGTACCTGGACTTCAAAGCCGTCGGATTCACCTTCATCGTTTACAAAATCATATGGCACGTAAGTTTGTGTATGAGCCACGCGTATCTCCTTTACATCGGCGGACGAATTTGAAGAAGTGGAATTTGCAGCACGTGTCGGTTCGGTCACAGAAGCAGGTGATGAGGAAGAGGATTTCGCGCATGCAGTTGCTCCTGCCAATATTGCCAGTGCCAGGATAAGAACTGTAATTTTGCGGTTAATGATCATGATTGTTTCCTCCTTTTTATATTTAAGTTACAGTTGTGATGATATGCTTTTTGCCTTGTTTCTAACCCATTCCAGGCGGTTCAGATCAATGTCGCCCGGGACAGTGCAGTCAGCTCCTAATATAATGCCGGTCTTTCCCGATTCCCTGAGAAGTTTTTCTGTTAACGCTTCAATTTCATCTTTGCTTCCCGAATGCAGAATTCCTCCCGGTCTGTTGTCAAAACCACCAATGACGGCTCGCCCGCCAAACAATCTTTTACCTTCCGAGAGACTGATGCCTTCTACATTCACAGCCCAGTTCACAACTTTTGCATTATAATTCACATAAAGGCTCAAATCATTGCGGCTTCCCTGATATCCGCAGATATGGAGAATGTTGTTCTGACTTGCCTTGTTGGCGCTTTCCAATACAAGCAGTTCGCCGGGAGCAATCACTTCCTTGTAGAGCTCGGAAGTGATGCGGGAATCCTGGACGTTTTGTACGCTTAAATAAATCCCGTCGGCTTTTCCGTCAATGATAACTTTTTGTGATAGTGTGGACAGATCTTCTGCGATGGTATCCAATGCGTGCCTGACGGCATCCTTGTTGTTAAGTATGAGATCGGCAAGAACCTTGTTTCCGGCATTTCCAAAAAGAAGTTTAAAATATGTAGCAGGTGCGAAGATGTTGTAAAATGTAAGGACTTCATCTCCGAAAGAATCGGTTAAAGTCCTGACCAGCTCAACCTGCCGGACAATCCATGGATGCTCCGGTCCGATTGGCCTTAGCTCAAACAATGCTTCCGGGCTTTCTGAATTAATTAAAACAGGGCTCGGATATTCAAAAAAACCATCACTCATGAGCTTGACAAAGTCAGGTTTGAATTCTGAAACAAATTTCTTGTGACCTTCTATATTTTTCCTTATAATATCCGGATTTCTCAGTCCTTCCGAAAATTCATCGCTGTCTGCAAAATGGAACCAAAATCCGACCGGAACCCTTTCTACAGGTTTATTGTTGAATGCATCGAGTACCAATTGTCTTTTTGACATGTTAATATCTCCCTCCGTTAATGATTATTAATATGGACAATCAATATGGGCAACAGATTTCATGCCTGCTTTTTTCGCTTAGGAAACTGTAATTTACATGGTTCCTTTTCATAAAAAATACCTCTCGAACAAATACATATAATACATATATGAATAGTTGATAAATAAAATAACATGGTTTCGTAGATTTGTCAATTATTTTTTTATAAAATATATATGAATAGTATGAAATGCATGATTTATCCTTTTTTGCTTGTTTAGTTGCCATAAAGTGCTAAAATGAAAGTAAGATTATATTGCCTTGAACCTTTTGAAAATAAACAATGAAGGCTATTTCAACATGTTTAAACGGAGGGTATGTACTATGAGTATCAATCATTCGGGCAACCCAAAACAAATACTGATTGTCGGAAACGGGACTGCAGGACTTTCGGCGGCAAAGGCTGCCAGGGCGCAGAATTCGGATGCAGGTATCATTATTTTTGGTGATGATAACCGATTACCGTATTATAGGCTACGCCTATGTGATTATATAGGTAAGGCTGCGGATTTTGATGATCTTGAAATCAACAGTAACGAATGGTTTGAGAAAAACAGGATTCAGGTTGTAAAATCTGCAAGAGTTACAGCAATAGATGCAAAATCCAGGAAAATTATGGCAAATGGTAAAGAGTACGGTTATGACAGCCTGATACTTGCTACCGGAAGTACACCAATCATGCCTCCCTTTAAAGGGAGGGAACTTTCGGGGGTCCATACTTTATGGACACTGGAGGATATTGCAGAAATAAATAAAAGTCTTCATTCTGCAAATAAGGCAGTTGTTATCGGCGGTGGGCTGCTTGGTCTTGAGGCTGCATATAAAATCTCTGAAACGGGCATTGACGTATCTTTGATAGAAAGTATGCCAAGACTTTTACCCAAACAACTGGATGAAAAAGGCTCGGAAATTTTTGGGGACAAGGTGAGAAGCTTGGGTATATCGATGTTGTGCGGAAAATCTGTAGAAGGGTTTGAAGGGGATGATGACGGACATGTCAGGCAGGTACGCATGACAAACGGTACTTGCCTTGAAGCCGATATTGTTATTGTAGCGGTTGGTGTTGCCCCCAATACTGATATAATACGGAGCAGTGGTATTAGTGTGAACCGCTTTATTGAAGTTAATGAAAAAATGGAGACCGGAATTAAGGATATTTACGCAGCAGGCGATGTGGCAAGCGTGAACGGCAGATGGTTTGGACAATGGGCGGTGGCAGGAAAGCAGGGACAGGTCGCAGGAACGAATGCAGCAGGGGGAAATGCCGTATACAAATCAATGGATGTTCCTTACATTCTTTCCACGATGGGAACAAGGGTGGTTTGCTCGGGTGATAAAGGAGATATCCAGCCGTGTAATCCGGAAACGGCTTATGAAATTAACCAGGAGATTGATAAAGAACATTTCAGCTATTCAAAACTTGTATTCCGTAATGGTTTGTTTATCGGGTACATACTTGTCGGTGAACCGGCAAAAGCTTTTAATAAACTCCAGTCGCTGATCAATACCGGTATAAGCGCCAGTACCGTTAACAATCTCCTTTGGGACAGGGTGACAGGTTCCTCATCCCAAAAGTAAAAAAGTGAAAAATGGGACGAGGAACCTGTCCCCCCGTCCCATTATCCTTTTATGCCGGAGGAGGCAATTCCTTCGACGAAATATTTCTGCAGGCAAAGGAATACTATTATAACCGGGACTAATGACATTACTGAACCTGCCATTATCAGGCCATACTCGGACGAATATTGATTAATAAACATCTTGAGCCCGAGCTGAATTGTTTTCTTATCTATCGACTTCAAGTAAATCAATGGTCCCAGGTAGTCATTCCATGTACTCACGAAAGTAAAAATTGTTAATGTTGCAATCGCAGGCTTGGAAAGAGGAAGCATTATTTTTGCGTAAATACCGTACTCGGTCATCCCGTCGATTCTTGCCGCCTCGCACAGCGAATCGGGGATACTCAGATAAAATTGTCTCATCAGGAATACACCAAAAGCAGAAAACGCCTGTAAGCAAATAATTGCAAGCAGCTTGTCGTTAAGCCCGAAACTTCTCATCATGAGAAACTGCGGAACCATGTATACCTGCCATGGCATAGCGATTGTGGCTATATACGCAAAAAACAGCTTGCTTTTATACTTGAAATCAAGTTTTGCAAAAGCGTATGCCGCAAAACTGCTGGTCAAAATCTGAAGACCGGTCACAACTATGGTTAAAAACACGGTATTCTGCACATATTTAAAAAACGGAACCTTTGTCCAGATATCTATATAATTCTGCCATCTTGGTTTCTTTGGAATCCATACAAACGGGTTCATATTGAATACTTCCCTGTCAAGTTTTACAGAGGAAGAGAGCATCCATAGGAACGGCAGTATCATAAAGGCAGCCATAATTACAAGAACCAGATAAAGTATGCTTTTTTTAAGAGTTTTCATTGCCCTGCTTGACTTCATATTTAATACTCCCCGAACATTTTATTCATTTGCATACCTGGATTGTCCCTTAAACTGAATAAGTGTTACCGTAAGGACAAGGACAAAGAGAACCATTGCAACAGCGCTTGAATATCCAAGTTTCCAGAAGTTAAATGCATTTTGGTAGATGTAATATACCAGCACCATGGATGATACCGATAAAGTGTTTGTGCTGCCACCGGCCAGCATAACGGCGATGTCGTATATTTTGAAACAGTTTATTGTCAGCATGACTGATACCAAGAAGGTTGTGGGCTTAAGGCCCGGTAAAGTGATATAACGAAACCTCTGCCATGCATTGGCTCCGTCAATGGTACCTGCCTCATACAGATCACGGGGAATGGTTTGCAGGCCTGCCAGGAACATAACCATGTAATATCCCATAAACCTCCATACACTGAACAAAATCAGCATTATCAGCACCAAATTGCCTGTAAACCAGTTTGGCAGTTTTTCCTTCGGAACTTTAAACAAATAGTAAAGCATTGCATTTACCGGTCCCTTTGAAGAATGGAAAAACATTGTCCATACCGACGTTACTGCAACCAGTGAAGCTACATAAGGGAAAAAACCCAATGTTCTGAAAAAAGCACGGCCTTTTATCTCCTGATTCAGTATAACCGCCATTACCAATGAAGTGACAAGGGTCAACGGTACCGTTCCCACACTGTAGATTATTGTGTTTTTCAGTGACGCAAGAAAGAATTTGTCACCAACAAGCGCCTTAAAATTCTCCAGCCCAACAAACTTTACAGGATTGTTCCCGTCCCATTCCAGGAAAGCAAGCAAAAAAGCAAAGGTGATGGGTACCAGCGTAAAAACTGCAAAACCTATAAAATTAGGGGCAATAAAAGAATATGCTATCAGGTTTTTTTTCAGGTTGCGCATTTTTCGTGATTTCTGCAATGCATCCGTGCTTTTCGCACCCATGTACAATTCTCCCCCTGTAACCGATTTTATGGAATAAAGCCGGCAGTAACACCGGCTTTATCCGTTGTATCAGATAACTTTCATGTACTGAATAACCCGGCAGCCAATCTATTTCTTCAGCTTGGCGACTTCGGCATTCATTGCTGCAATACCGTCCTGAACAGAAATTTCTCCACTCATAATCATTTTATGGTATGTATCGAGTATCGCATTTATCTCGGAAACATTCGGCGCATATGGAACTTCAAGGTACAGATTTGAGACTTCAAGGGCTTCTTTGCTTTGCTCGTCTTTCGGGAAACCTTTGAGACCTGCAATTATAGTTTTTACTTCTTCGGTTGAGATTGCAGGGAAGTTTCCTGTTCTTGCCATAACGGCAGCACCTTCAGGACCGCTTACCCATTTGACAAATTCAAATGCTTCCTGCTTGTTATCCGAGACAGAGGTTACTGAAAGGCCTGTGATTGTTCCAAGGGTGGAACCGGGTTCAACGCCTTCAGCATGCGGATATTTTACAATACCCCAGTTTCCGCACAACTCGGGATCGTAGTCGCCTCTCTCAAGACCACTTATTAATGTGGCTATGAACCATGAACCCATGTTAAGCATGGCTATGTTGCCGTTTGCAAAAGCAGCTGAATAGTGCAATCCCTGTGTGCTGACATCGGTGTAAGGCATTGCAACTCCGTCTTTCATCTGGTTCAGCACCATGTTGTAATATGGTTCAAAGAATGAATAATCAGAATCAAGTATTGAATGTTTTCCATCAAGAATACCAAATAACTGAACAGCACTTCTCCATGTATGATAATGAGCGCCATAAACTTCGGACCCGAATGTTGTATCCGTTACTTTCCTTGCAAGTTCATCATATTCTTCAAATGTCATATCATTATCGGGATAGGGTACACCCGCGCGATCAAAAATGTCCTTATTGTAGAAAATTACCCAAAAGTCACTTCTGAAGGGCAGTTCGTATAATTTTCCATCAACCGTTACCTGGTCGGTTATACCGCCATACAGTGATAAATCTATACCAGCTGCCTTAATATAATCATCCAGCGGTTCCAGGGTATTTTTCTGAACCAGTGTTGCGTAGCCGGGGACATCTTTAATTGTTACAATATCAAATTCACTGCCGCTTCCTGACAATTCAGCCGCCAGGACGGTCATATAATCTGTTGAACCCAAATCGGTATACTCAATTGTTACATTTGGCTTGACTTTTTTATACTCTTCAATCAGCGCACCCCAGTATGGAGTGGATGCGTAATCCCAAAGAGCCCATTTTAATGTAACTTTCTCTTCCGATTTTTGGGAACCTCCGCCCGATGGAGCGTTTGTAGGAGTAACTGATGCAGTTCCCGAGCCTGTGCTGGATGCACAACCAACGAGCATTGTGGCCATTAAGCTTAAACAGAGAAGAAGAATTAATACTTTTCTTTTCATACAATAATCCTCCTTATTTGATTTTTAGAATTGTATAAATTGAGATCATTATCAGTGATGGTTAATTAAAGTATATATGATTCAGGGACATAATTGAATGGCAAATTTTATAATTTTCATTCCTTATTTCACAATGTTTGAACGCCTTTTTTCAATTGAATGATAAACATGTAATATTTTAAAATAAAAATATAATATATTACGATTTTATAGATTTTTGAATTTTTATGCTATAATATTTTTAAGCAATCGTTTGGTCTAGGTATTTTCAAATGAGTGTTGCCGAGGGTTTGATAAATGAAGCCGCTTATTGGGACAATCAAGGGTAAAATAATTATATCAACTCTTTTGTTTTCATTTATACTATCATCTTTTATAGCAGGTATTAGTTACAAGGTGTATCACGACTACCTGAGAAACAATCTCATACAGTCATCAGAACTTGGGCTGCAGGTTATTGCGGATACTATAAACAATGAACTGAAAAACATTTACTCTCTCGCTGAATGGTGCCAGGCTAACAATACCATTGGCGAATTCTCATTATATGGCTCCAGAACGGCAAAACAAAAACTAACAGTTTATGAATACCTGAACCAGCAGTATAACACAAATGATTCTTCCGAATACATTCAAAGAGTCATTGTGGCCAGCAACCGGAAAGAGTTTGTCCAGATTGTCCTGATACCCCATGCCAGCGTAACAGATGTTTTCGATGTTGTTGAAAACCTGGACTATTTTGAGGCTGCTTTGAAGAGCAAGCCATATACTTTTGACATGGGATTTGTATATGATCCATTTAAAATCAGGAATAAACCCGTCATACTTCCGCTAATCCGGCCTATTTACAGTCTGTATGATTCCACCGTTGCAGGATGGGTTTTTATAAGCATATCGCCAAGCCTGTTCTCCGACGCAATAGATAAGTATCATCACAGCGACGGGGAATCAATATACCTTACCCTGTCGGAAAACACTTACCTGTATCAGGATGGATCGTTTGTGCCAACAGATTACAGGCCGGAGTTTTTTACTGAAAACGATAATGAAGATATTTCAACTCTTTATAATGATACATTGCTGAATAAAAGGTTCGAGCAAAATACTTTTTATGTTACACGCCCGCTTAATACGGCAGGCTGCTATATAACTCGGAAAATTAACATCAATGAACTCGTTTCGCAAACGAAATTCTATGTAGGCATTCTGATTATAATTTGCCTGATTATTGTTCTGGCAGGATTTTTAATGTCGCTGCTGCTGAATAAAATGGTGAATGCACCGGTTATCAAACTGAAGGATACCATGTCCAAAATCGCTAAAGGTGATTTCTCCAGGGATCTATCAATAGAATGGGATAATGAATTTGGTGAAATAGGAAAAGGGATCAATAAACTGTCCGAAAGCATCAATAATTTAATGCACAGCAGGATTGAAATGGAGAAACAGAAAAGGGATTATGAATACCAGATGCTGCAAAGCCAGGTCAACCCGCATTTTTTATACAATACACTTATGTCCATAAAATGGATGGCAACGGTGCAAAATGCTCCGGGTATTGGAGAAATGGCAACAGCGTTGTCAAGGCTTTTGAGGGATATATCAAAGGGAACAAGACAATTTGTCCCCCTTTCGGAAGAATTAAGCCTGTTAATGGATTATTACACGATTATGAAGTACCGCTATGGCGGAACTATTGCCATTGACGTCAAAATTGACAATGAAGAGCTCTTGAATTGCGGCATTCTGAGGTTTACACTTCAGCCAATAGTTGAGAATGCCATCTTTCATGGAATTGAACCGAAAGGCTCTACAGGAACTATCGTCATTCATATTTTCAGAAACAAATCAGGAGATCTGCAGATTGACATTACCGATGACGGCGTTGGTATGGACGAAGAAATGATAAAATCCCTGTTATCCGATAAAGAGGGAAGTAAGGCAAGTTTCTTCAGGAAAATTGGGGTTGCGAATGTACATAACAGGATTCAGCTTGAATTCGGCGATAATTATGGATTATCCATTAGAAGCAAAACGGGCAGTTTTACAACCGTTACCATTATCCTTCCCGCGAGGCCATGCCCGCCTGAGCAAAATACAGGTACTTGATGCTTTATAATAATTGCGTTTTATTGCATAACATTTTAAAATTAATCAGAAAGGATTAATTCAGACAATGATTCGCTTATTAATTGTAGATGATGAGCCATTGGTACAAATAGGGATAAAGTCCATGTTGGACTGGGCAGGTCTTGGTATTGAAATATGCGGGACTGCTCCTAACGGAGCCGAAGCGTTGAAATTAATTGAAAAATACTCACCGCAGATCGTCATAACCGATATTAAAATGCCCATTATGGACGGTCTTGAATTAATGAAGAAATGCCAGCAATTGTTTGGACGCCTGCCCCTGTTTATTGTGCTGACAAGCTATGAGGAGTTCCACCTGGCAAAAGAGGCTTTATCTCTGCATGCAATAGACTACCTTGTAAAAATAGAATTAACCGAAGAAAACCTTAAAACAAGCATACTTGCCGCCCTGGGCATTTTGGACGAAGTTATGCGAAGTTCGCAGTACCAGATTCAGTCAGTCCCGGTTGAGACACTGCTGTTTCATGAGCGTTTTTTCATTATGCTTTTGAACAATCTTTTTGAAAACGAGGAACAGTTTCGCCTGCAGGCACAAGTTCTTTCACTGGATTTCGATTCGGCGGGTTACCTGGCCTCGTATATGGAAATAATCAACCCCAAATCCGATACCATGGACAAAAAACAGCAGCTTGGATTCTTTTCCAGTACATTGCAAATGGTAAAAACATTGCTGCCAAAATACATAAGATGCTATATTACCGCATTGGATATCCGGCATTTTTCAATTATCTTTCTCATTTCTGAAGACAAGCTGTCCGATTATACCGGAATAATCAGTAATTCGGTAAAAAACACGGCGTTGATGCTTAAAAATTATTATGGTGCATCAATACATGGCGCGGTTGGCCGGCTGGTGGAAAATCCGCTGGACATTTCAGTCTCTTTCCAGGATTCCAGGCAGATATTCAGCATGTCGTCGCCGGAAATGCCATTGTGTTTTTTTGATGAACATAATATGAAAAAGTCTATAAAGAACATATTCAATATTTCCATATTCAGAAATGATATAGTTTCTGCATATGAGGAGTATGATCCATACCGGTTGAAGAATGTTTTTTCTTCTATCCAGGAATTGTTTATGGAAAACCCGTCTTACTTCCTCCAGGCCCTGGATGCTGCAAGCAATATCCTTTACCTGTCGATTTCCCTTATCCCGAATGGGGAGGAGATTGTTTCTGATATTTTTAAGGATAACCCGCAAAATTACAGGTGCCTTTTTACATTGAACACCACGGAGCAAATCCTGCAGTGGCTGAATACCCTTTTTGACGGTTTATGCTCGTACTTCATGTCGAAAAAGAGGGATTATAAGAATCATATAGTTCAAAATGCAAAGCAATATATCAGGAATAACTATACGAAAAAACTGACACTTAATGAAGTTGCTGCGGCTCTTGGTATCAGTCCCAATTATCTGAGCCTTTTGTTCAAAAAGTACTCTGACTGCGGTTTTATTGATTATGTAAACCAGGTAAAGATCCAGGAAGCAAAAAGGCTAATGTCCGAAAGCGACATGAAAATATATGAAATAGCCGGTGGGCTTGGTTTTGATAACGCCTTTTATTTCAGCAAGGTGTTTAAAAAAGTGGAAGGCTGTTCTCCCACCGAATATAAAAGAAAACAGGAGGGAAGTTCTTAAATTAAACAGGCATCGCTCTTTTCAACGATCTCAATTTACCGGAATGCATCATGGATTCGAAGTTTGCTGTTTTATGCAAATCATTCGAATCACCCGCTGTAATACTAACCCTAACAATTACGTAATTTTACTTATCAGAAAATGAACAAACCTTCCCATTGCTTCTTTTTTAACTATCGTGATAGAATATCAATCGAAATGAAAACATAATACAGCACTGCATTACAGGGGAGAAATTTTATGCCAATATACAGATATGATTTACATACCCACACTTCCGAAGCAAGCAAATGTGGTCTGATATCTTCAAGAGAGCTGGTACGTTTTTATAAAAGGATTGGATTTTCCGGAATCTGCATAACCGATCATTTTTTTAACGGGAATACAGCTGTGCCAAAAGATCTGCCATGGGATACCAGGGTTGAACTTTTCTGCAAAGGATTTGACAATGCCTATGAGGAGGGTAAAAAAATAGGTTTTGAAGTGTTTTTCGGCTGGGAATATTCTTATGGAGGTTCCGATTTTCTTACGTTTGGACTTGATAAGGAGTGGCTTTTGAACCATCCGGATTTACTGGGTCTTCGTCTGGATCAATACTGTGATCTTGTACGCGCTGAAGGCGGTTTTATTGTCCAGGCCCATCCTTTTCGTGAGGCGCCGTACATTCCCATGTTCAGGCTGTTGCCCCGCAGGGTTGACGCCGTAGAAACCATAAATGCCTGCAATACTGATTTTGAAAACCAATGCGCGGATAAATATGCCGACATGTTTGACCTGATTAAGGTTGCCGGTTCGGATGCTCATTCTGACAAGCTGGGAAAAGTTTCGGGCATCCAGCTTGACAGGTGCGTCAACGGAATAAGTGATTTGATTGATGCCATCAAAAACAAAGAGACCGAAATTTTTTCAATGACTTTATAATGGGACGAGGGGAAATGGGACGAGGGGACAGGTACGTTGTCCCAAAATTAACAGTAGATGAGTAATGGTTAGCCTGATTTGACGATTATCCCGGGGGAAAACTTCCGGTTCAGAAATTGTCGCCGTTATACATATATCCATGGAACTGTGATTTTTCAAAAATGCAATAATTTATTTGACATGTTTTTTCAACATGTGCATTAACATTAATCAGGTAACAGTTCCTTCAGCAACAGACATGTCATTCCACAAAATAGGTTTATTTATGGGAAAAGACGGTTAATAATGTTATGCAAAATGGTGCATGAAATGAACAGCGGATGAATCCATGATTTGCTATACTCCTTATTGAAAGGAGGTTCCAATATGTCATTCGTATCGGATTTTGAAAGCGCGATTGAATACATCGAAGAAAACCTGGCCGGTGATATTGACTACAATATGGTGGCTAAAAAAGCGAAATGCTCATCATACCATTTCCAAAGGATGTTTTCTACACTTGTTGGTATTCCATTATCAGAATACATCCGCAGAAGAAGGCTGACATTAGCCGCTTTTGAGATACAAAATTCTGACCTGAGGATTACCGACATCGCACTGAAATATGGTTATGATACTCACTCATCGTTCACTCGCGCCTTTCAGATGATACATGGTGTGACGCCTTCAAAAGTGCGCACAAAAGGAGTTACACTGACGGCATACCCTCCAATCTCTTTTCAATTTATTTTAAAAGGAGTGGAAGCGATGCAGTATCAAATTGTTGAAACCCAGCCCTTTAAACTGTTCGGAATGGATGTTGCACAGATTGACGGATGGGATCCGGAAAAATTCCTGGAACATGCCGACCGGGTCATTGAAAACGGAAGCCATGACGCAACGAACATTGCCGCAGGATTTCCGGGAAACGCAAGGGATATGATTGCAAAGGGTGAGTGGGATGTTTCAAAGGTCCACTTGCTTCATGCCATTCATTTCTGGGATGAAGCAGGGAAAAAATATTTCATGTACGGATGGGAACTGCCAGAAACCGGAGTAAGTGAGGAGTTCACAGTTTTAGAAGTACCGCTGACAACATGGGTTGTTGTAACTGTTCAGCTGGACGGGGACCGTTCCGTAATAGTTAAATGCTACAAGGATCTGTATATGAACTGGTTCCCGACATCCGGATATGAGCAGACACCCGGGCGTCCTGTCATTGAAAAGTATGATGATAAAAAAGCTGAGCTTTGGATGCCGATAATTAAGAAACAGTAATGAAATGAGAAGCCCGCTGTTTAAATTTAACAGCGGGCTATGACATTTTAATGGACAAATTGGATTACCCGGCGATTATTTAACGCATTTACCGTCTTTACTTTACAATCGCGAAATTGAAAAATCAATTACTTTGACAACAAACCGTTATGCGCCTGCTGCAAGATTTTACAGGAAAAACGGGTTTGCAGATTATATTCATGTACTCTATTTGGGAAAAGAATGCAAAAACAAAGGAAACCACGAGGGCTGTTCTTGTGGTTAATGTTTACCAGCCGCAGTAACCGGTATGGTATAATATAACAGAAGTAACAAGACTAGGCGGAGGGTGATAAAATTATTAGGACAGGTATATATGTCTGAGGAGGGTAGGTAATGCAAACAACAAATCTGAAAATCAGAAGGTTCTGTAATGAAGATTTTGATGATTTTGCTGAATTAATCAGGGATAAAATGGCTTCGAAATACGCCATATATGACCATCCGTTCCCAACTGACGATGAATCGTTGAGAAAAATCCTTGATTACTTTTCAGGCACGGATGAATTCTATGCAGTAGTGTTGACAGGCACAAACAAAGTTATTGGATTTTTGACGCTTAACAATTGTGGAGAACACGGTGTAAGGAACCTTGGATATTGCCTGCATTCACTGTACCAAGGGAAAGGATACGGAACTGAAGCAGTAAGCGAAATCATAAGATATGCGAAAGAGGAACTGAAAATATATAAACTGGTGACAGGAACAGCAAAAGATAATATTCCTTCGGTTCGATTATTGTCAGCGGTCGGATTTAAGAAGACCGGAGAAGGTATTGCCAGTTTTGCAAAGGATGAGTGTGGAAATCCAATCGATTGTATAGTGTATTCATATGAGATGCTGTTAACCTGATAATCCAGTACAAGGTACAGCACAATGAAAATTACGTTATTACTCCCCTGAACGCGTATTCAACCCTTGATGTGTCAAAGGTAATACATTGAGGGTGTTTTTTATGCCAAAATGAGCGTTGGATTATATATTTACGCTGGATTTTCAATATGTGCAGGGTTATGGTATATTAATGCACTAAATATACAAATATGTAATAGACTATGTTGTATATGTAAGCTATAATTAGATAAATACGCCACCAGGTATTATACTTGTTGAGACCCTGCAAGAGCCGGACGAATCGGGTTTCTTTATGCATGCTCTGATAAATAAATCCGATGGTTATTCATGAGGTGAAATAAATGCGAAAAACGATAAAGGATGTAGCAAGCTATTTAAAGGAAATTATGATACCCGGGACAGATGAAACATATGAAATCAATCCTGAATTTACACTTGCTTTACCCGAAGAAAGCATTCGTAAGGGTGTTTTGGCATTCAGACGCTTTTTGGTTCGACTATACGATGTTTTATATGACAAGGGTGATGCCTATGACAATATCAAAAAGATTCCGCATGAGCATGAAAACCGTATTTCACTTTCGGTATATTATCCATTCCTGCATAATATAAGCACCATGTTAATGATCATGGGCTATAATGGAATACAGGTTGATAACGGGCAAGCTCTTGCCTGCGGAAACAAAATATTCAACAGGAAACTGTCGGTTCCGAAAAACCTTGAATGTATGAGGTTCCTTGTGGATTGCGGTATTTGCATTGAAGGTATTGATTTAAATGATAAAAAGCAAAACCTGTCAGATGTCAAAACCATAAAGATTACATACCCGGATGACCCCATGATGCTGACAGGCCTTAAGATTATGGCAACCGCCGAAATTGAACATGGCACCCTTGTCAACCAGGATGTTTTCTTACGTTGTGATTACAGGGTGTTGAAAAAAGATGAAACCGATGTACTATCCATCATACATGATACGATAAGGCCTTTATCACCGGAAGTGCGGGATTTTATACTGGAATTGCACCAGCGCTGTCTGAATAAAGGGCTTGCCTGCGTTGTAGAAATAAAAGGGTTTCATATCTATATCAAGTATTGTTACAAGCGAAAAGATATATGGGGAATCAACGCTTCGCTCAATAATGGTTATCATATGAATGTGAAACCTGCCAGGACGGACGAATACTCTGATACCGTCAAAACATTTTCTCCGGTTTTGCAGGAACTTATTGCAAAGGGATACGGCTGCGGCAGAAAAAGAGAAATCGGCCGCTGCGACGGTGGTTGCCGTGGTCTTCCCATACCGTTGGATGATTCTGTTTTGGATATTAAGGATGATATTAGAACATGGTTTGATCTGGAAGTATCATGTTTGCAGAAAAGACATTAGGATAATGTCCTGCTTAACATATGGTTTATCTATGGGTTTGAAATTATCGGGCTTTTGACATATCTTGCGAAAGCTTGCCGATAAAAACTAATGATGACAGGCAATTTTGCTCCGGTATGGGGTTGGGATTAGCATTAGAAAGTAATTTAATGCTTTGGAGGTTTCAGGATATGGATTGGAATTCAGAGCAATATTTGAAATTTAAAACCGAGCGTACTCAACCTGCTGTTGATTTAGTAAACCGCATCAATATGGTTAACCCGAAAAAAATATTGGATATAGGCTGCGGACCTGGAAACAGTACCGAGGTTTTATACAATAAATATCCAAATGCTTATATCCTTGGAGTAGATAAATCGGAAGAAATGATCAATGCGGCAAAAATGAAATACCCGAACCTGGACTTTGATATATGTGATGTCAGCAGGGACCTGCCGCAACTGGACAGTGATTTTGATATTGTATTCTCAAATGCATGTATTCAGTGGGTTCCGGATCATGAACATCTTCTGAAAAATATGCTGGGTTTATTGAACAAGAACGGCATTTTGGCGGTACAAATCCCAATGAACTTTAATGAGCCCATACATAATATTATTAGCGAAACTGTACATTCAAAAAAATGGAAGAAATATTTCACAGAACCGCGTATCTTTTATACGCTAAGCCAGAGTGAATATTATGATCTGTTATCAGAAATATCAGGAGTTTTCTATATCTGGGAGACAGTCTATTACCATGTTATGAAATCCCATAACGACATCCTTGAATGGTACAGGGGTACCGGTTTGCGGCCTTATCTCAGTGTTTTGCCTGAAAGCAAGAAAACCGAATTTGAAAATGAGATAATGGAATGCCTTATTCAAAGATATCCCAGGCAAAAAAACGGGGATATTATTTTCAGATTTCCCAGGTTCTTCTTTATTGCCTACGCGTGAGACCAGTGTCTCCCTGTGTCTCATTAAAAACTAAATTTTTATGAGGTGAACAATATGATAAAGACAGCAGTATTAGGTTATGGAAATATTGGCAGGGCGGCAATCGAAGCTATTTATGCAGCTCCTGATTTCGAACTTGCCGGGGTAGTCAGCCGGACGCTTGAAAACGGCGCTCTTGGGGAAATACCCATTGTTCGCAGCGTGGAAGATCTGAAAGGAGTGCAGGTTGTTATTTTGTGCATACCAAGCAGGAACGTGCCCGACATAGCGGAGGAAATCCTGTTGAAAGGTATCTCAACCGTAGATTGCTTTGACATCCACAGTGAAACATACAATTTGTTTGCAAGGCTTGACGAAGCAGCCAAAAAGGGTAACAGCACCTGTGCAACTGCCATAGGATTCGACCCGGGAATTGATTCGGCTGTTCGTGCATTGCTTGAAGCTGCGGCACCTAAAGGGTTGACATATACCAATTTTGGACCCGGCATGAGCATGGGACATTCAGTAGCTGTCAGAAAGATTGCCGGAGTGAAGGATGCAATGTCAGTCACTATCCCGCTGGGTACAGGTTTACACCGCCGTATGGTTTATGTGGTACTGGAGGATGGAGCCGATTTCAATACCGTATCTGCAAAAATAAAAGCCGACCCGTATTTTGTCAATGACGAAACCCATGTTGTGCAGGTTTCGGATTTGGATATGTTAATGGACAGGGGGCATAGTGTCAGCATACAGCGGAAAGGCTCATCGGGTTCGGCACAAAATCAGCGTTTCAGTTTTGAAATGAGCATAGACAATCCTGCAATGACCGCTCAAATGATGGTTTCCGCTGCAAGGGCTGTTATCAGGCAGGCACCGGGTGCATATACCATGTTGCATCTTCCGCCAATTGATCTGCTTTGCGGATCACAGGAGGAACTTATCCGCCGCCTCGTATAAAAACAATCGCTGCACTGGATGGTCAAATTTAAACACACTTGCATACTTGGGCCCGAATATTGATATATCCGAACAAAGGAGCAAAACTGACAGCGTTGAGACTTTAGAATAAAGCAGCGTGAAATCCCGGAAAAAAGCATATAAGTTAACAGACACGCATTAATTGAGTGAGTTGGATTTCAGACGTGAAGGCAAGGCTTTCACGTCTTTTTCCGGTTAACAGATTTTGATAATGTGTCTTTACAGAATCTTAATTGGTATTTTATTATTAGGATGTATATATAAGAAAAATATCTATGGAGGTTTATATTATGGGAAATCTGTCCAAATTGCCGAATATTGGGGCAGTGCTGGAAAACCAGCTTTCTGATGTTGGCATTAACACTGTTGAAGAGTTAAGAAATGTTGGAAGCCGAGAAGTATGGCTGCGTATACTTCAACGCGATCCTTCGGCCTGCATTATGCGTTTATATGCATTGGAAGGTGCTGTTCAGGGTGTAAGATGGCATGATTTGGACGACAAGACAAAGGAATCGCTGAAAGAGTTTTATCACAGGTACAAAAGCGGAATAAAGCAGCATGAAATGATATGAAATTCCTTTTATATATAAATAATATAAAACAGAAAAACGGAGGCTTATCATGATACTTGTATGTTACCCTAAATGCACTACATGCATGAAAGCTAAAAAGTGGCTGGAGGAAAACGGCATAATTTTCGGGGAAAGAAATATAAAAGAAAACAACCCTTCAGCAGAGGAATTAAAAGACTGGCATTCCAGGAGCGGTCTGCCGCTGAAAAAGTTCTTCAATACCAGCGGACTTTTATATAAGGAACTGAAGCTTAAGGACATGATTCCTGCTATGAGCGAGGATGAACAATTTAGGATTCTGTCATCTGACGGTATGCTTGTAAAGCGGCCCATACTCATAGGTGACAATTTTGTATTGGTCGGGTTTAATGAAGCTGAATGGAAAACTGCGCTTGCCATCAGGTAAAAATATTACATAACACAATTCTATTCCTGGTAAACAAGGCATGTACCAATGACAGTCAGTTAAAATCTGAATTACCCTTTCACTTACACTGGACCAGGATACAACAAATAAAAACGGATTGGAGTATACCAAGGCTTTTGCAGCGGAGAATGATTTTGCGGTATCGTATGCCAGCATGATTCTAAAGAGACCTTCGCCATTTTCAATCCAGGCATTGGAAAATACCGAGATGCTTTGCACCAGGTATTCCGACTGGGAGAAGCTGCTTGACAGTGCACCGTGCTGGAATATTGCCGCACGAAAGATTATTGAAAAGGTATACATTATGAAGCAGGTGCGCGAAATGGAATTACTTCTTGAAGACGCTCAAAGCCGGTATATTCGTTTTATGGAGCAATACCCCGAGTTGCATAAAAGACTAAAACAGCATTATATTGCTTCGCATTTGGGCATTTCACCGGTTTCCTTAAGCAGGATCCGCAAAAAACAGGGTAACCTTTAACATATGTTAATGAAATTGGAACCTCCTGTCCGTATACTTAAGCTGTCTGAAGGAGGTTGGTACAATGAAAACAATGAATAATACCGTTCTGATTACCGGTGGAAGCTCGGGAATTGGTCTTGCATTTGCCGGAAAATTTCTAAGTGAAGAGAATAAAGTAATCATTACAGGCAGATCAATGCAGAAGCTGGAAGCTGCAAAGAAGAAATATCCGGAAGTTATAATTGAAGCTGCCGATATAACGGATGAAAAAAACATTAAAATACTTGCGGAAAAGCATAGAGATGTAAACATCCTTGTAAATAATGCGGGAGTGCATAATGAGTGCAGCTTCGTAAAAGGAACAGAGGATTTTTAAAGTTTGAGAAAAGAGATTGAAACCAATTTTATCGCACCCGTTATGCTGACAGAAAGGTTTATTCCTCACCTTATCAGCCATGAAAGAGCAGTCATCATCAATATTACATCCTATTTTGCCGTCAGTCCGACCGTTGATGGAACAGGGCATCCCATTGAAAATTTTAGCGCTCCCGGGACATACATCGGATTCCATAGGCCTGTTAACCGAAGATGGGGAACTGTTTTGTGGCGATGCTGCAATGAACGGTTTCCCAAGTGTCAAACGTAAAATAATATGGATTGAAAATCCTGACGACTATCGCAATTCATGGGATAAAATGATTGAAACCGGGGCCGGGAGGATATACCCCTCACATGGAAGACCTTTTCCTTCCGCAGATTTGGAAAAATATCGCCCATATTTGCAGAAAATCGTATTGCGATGAATTGAAACAGGTTATATAAAGAAAACCATTTATACAAGGGGTTATATCCATTCGGGCAGATGTTTATGGGTACGTACTTTGATAAAATCTTCGGTTAAACCCATTACAAGGCGAATTCTTACATTTAAATAGAATTATGCATGATTGAAGCAAAAAAACATGGCAAGAAATGTTAAGACCATTTCCGTAAAACCTGTAAAATACAATCAGGTACATTTTAATACACGAGGAGAAAGATGATGGATAAGCTTCAAAAAATAAGTGAGGTTTTGCATTACATAGAAGACCATTTGTATGAAATTACAGACTACGAACAGGTTGCCGGTATCTTTTATTTTTCACCTTATTATTTTCACCGGCTGTTTTCCATTGTCGTTGGAAAACCCATTGCAGCATATATTCGCGAACGCCGGCTGGAAAAAGCCGCAGTGTTGCTCTCGGGTTCAGACAAAACAATAACCTCCATATGTTTTGAATGCGGGTTTAATTCCTCCCAGTCTTTTTGCCGCGCATTCAAGAACAGTTACGGCATTTCACCGAATGATTACAGGAGGCTCGGTTTTATTCCTGTAATCATGTCGGTTGAAGAAATAATTGATAAATTTACTGAAAACCTGAAAGGAGGTATCCTTGTGCATCCCAAAATGATAAAACAGGAAGAGTTGCTAATAGCCGGTATTACAGGGGACGGACGAAAAACCCGGGAGTTATGGGAGCGTTTTTGCAGGCTCTATGATGAAATTGGATTTAATAACAAGGTATCTGATAGTTCGTATGAGATTCGCATTTATGATGGCAAAAAATGCACCTGCCATGTAGGCGTTTGTGTATCAGACAGTAACGTAGACAGTGCTTTTACCATCTTAAAATTACCAGCATCGGAATACGCGTCATTTGAAGTACTTGTTGCACGCGGCTATGACAGTGAAAACGACGCCATGGATGAATGGCTCGAGGCAAATAAAGAAAGGTATGTCCAGCGAAATATAGATGGTAACCCGTATGTTGTTGAGTACTATGATGAAAGGTTTCATGGCAGCAGCGAAGATTCAATAGTGGAAATATGGATTCCTATTGAAAAAGTAAAGTAAGGACAAACGGGTATAGCAGCATTAATCGGGCTATGCCGGGGACGCTGAGGTTTATACGGTAAATGGCTGTAATCCATGTGCATATATCGAACCTAAGCCCTATTGGACTTATGACCGCAAATTTGTCCGCATGACATTTCACGATCCGACTATACGCCATTGCCCAATCCAATAGCCGATGTGCTCCTCTTTGCAGGATATACCGTTTCGAATTAACTGCAGAAAATTTGATTTCTTATGTTCAAATTGATGATTCGCATATGGAAAGTTTTGATGAAAAATAAACTGAAAAATTGTCGGAAAGAAGGTTTCATGCATGAAGAAAGGTACATTATATAGCGCGCAGGTTCACAGGATGTATTTTGACCGGGATTTTATATATACGTCTGCAGGCAAGAATATTTGCAGGTGGGATAAAAAAACAAAGGAACTGATTTCTTTTTGTACTGTTCCCCCAAACGATAACTTGAATAAAGGTGCCCTTATTTGCGTTGATGAGAATTATATCTACTTCAACAGTATTTACTTTTTTCATGTAATGGATAAAAAGACAAACGAGGTGATTTATCAAAAACAGTTCGGGTCAGACAACAGTTCGGATATTGATCTTGGAACAATACTTGCTGACAAAAATCATATTTATTTTTCCAAACGGAATAGCGGGCTTGTTGTTGTTGACAAGCATGATTACGACAATACAAGGTATCTGAATAAAGATAAGGGAAGCATTTGGGCGCTGGACCAGGATGAAAATATGATATATGCCGGAGGTGTCGATAAAAATATCTACGCCTTTGATAAATCGACTCTTTCTGCTTCCACTGTTTTTACGGGGCATAAGGGAAACATTCATTCCATATATTCATTTAAGGAATACATTGTTTCCACGTCTGCTGATAATTCCATTATTATATGGGATAAAAACGACGGAAAGATACTGCATCGGATTAAGAATGCCGGATGCTCTTTGGGCCGTGCTGTCATGACCGATAATTACCTGGTAAGTGTGGCAAAAAAAACAATCAGAATCTGGGATATCAATAATTTGAATATGATTTTGGAAGGAAGGGCATTCGGGACATTATTTTATGATGATGGTTTAATTTATCTTGCCGACAGAAAAATATCCAGTGTTGTAATGAGTACTGTTGACGATATCATCAGGAACGGAGGGATTAACCTGTCTCAAGTTAAATAATAAATGGATAAACTCGGTTAAAAACCGTGCCGTGATTGCTTTCATGAGGATAATTCATATGTTGTATGGAGGGTTGTGCTTTGTGAAAACTGCTTGTTTTTTCCATATAGGTCTTGACACGAAGGAGCATAAGTGATACTGTATAATAAAATTGCGGGGGAACTCATTTGAGTTGAGAAGGTAAAACCTAACCCTTTGAACCTGTCAGTTAACACTGGTGTAGGGAAGCAATTTATTATCGCGATAATATTATCAAGGATGATAAACGCTTTCTCTGCCAGGAGAGAGCGTTTTTTTTGCCTGAAAACACAGTTGCATCTTACCGGTTTGAACCTGCGCGGTTGTTTATGCCGGAAAAGGTGACCGGCAGATGCCGGAAACCAGGTTATCCGATCAGAAATTATGCCATTAAGCGATATCGGTGTGATATCAGTGAAAGGGGAACGTTAATGATTGATAAAAGAGATATTCAAAATCAGATTATCCAGGCGGTTGAAACCGTAAGACGCATAAATCCCATGGCGGGTTCGATCACTAATACCGTTACAATTAATTTCGTTGCCAATGCCCAGCTTGCTGTCGGGGGATCGGCTGCCATGGTTTACATGCCCGATGAGGGGGAATTCCTCGCTAAAGCCGGAGGGGCCACATATATCAACGTTGGTACCATCCTGCCGGTATATGAGCAGACTCTGCCCCATACCGCAAAAGTTCTGTACGAATCCCGGAAACCATGGGTGCTCGATCCGGTGGCGGTTGGTATAGGTTCCCTCAGAACACGGCTGCTTATGCAGTTTAAAGAGTATAAACCTGCAGTGATCAGGGGAAATGCTTCGGAAATCCTGGCATTGGCCGGATTGTGGGGACTGGATGGCGGTACCGAGGTTTCGAATGTCCGTGGTGTTGATTCAACCGATTCTGTAAATGCCTCAAAGACTGCAGCTGTCGCATTGGCCAGGTGGACCGGCGGTGCTGTTGCCGTATCGGGCGAAACCGATTTGATAACCGATGGTTCGGTTATTGCTTTCTCTTACGGAGGGTCGCACTTCATGGAGAAAATAACCGGAGCAGGCTGCTCATTGGGTGGAGTAATCGCAGTTTATGCAACGGTTGCGTCTCCGTTTATTGCAGCTCTTACAGGTACTGCGGTGTTCAATTTGGCAGGTGCCCGTGCCGAAAAAAAGGCGGATGGTCCCGGAAGCTTCCAGGTTCAGTTTCTTGACGAACTGTATAAAGCCAGTGCGGAGGATATAGCCAACAACCGGTTTGAAATTGAACAGGTTGATTTTTAAGCGTAACCTCTCCTTTGTGAGTTTCGGCTTGCATGGGACGAATTTTAGGGCCCCGGAAAACGCAGCGCCGATGCCAGGGAGAAGATGCTGTGATTGTACCGGTACTGTAGCTGTAATGAAAACCGGTTCACGTTGATTAAGGATTCTGCTAAAGTATAGGAGGGAAAAAATGAGCATGAGGGAAGAGCTGGATATATCGGCATACTTGGTTGTAGGACCAGAAAATACAAAAGGGAGGCCTGTTGAATCGGTTATTAAGGATGCCGTTGAAGCAGGATTTACATGTATTCAAATCCGTTCCAAGGTTACATCAGCCAGGGAACTCATTCAGTTAACCGGCAAGGCTGCAGAGGTTATTGCACAAGCCGGTAGTTCCGGGAATGTTGTGCTGCTGGTTAACGACCGTCTTGACGTAGTCCTGGCGGCAAGAAAACAAGGAATAAAGGTTGATGGAATCCATGTCGGGCAGTCTGATATTCCCGTGGATGTTTGCAGGGAATACCTTGGGGAAGACTCGATTGTAGGGTTGTCGGCAAGAACGCATGAAATATTTGATTACATTAAAACAGCGGATGTTTCCCAAATAGATTATTTTGGCGTCGGGCCTCTGCATGAAACGATGACAAAGCCGGACTGCGGCCTTGATCTTGATGGAAAAGTGGTGACCAGGAGTTTTGACGAGATTGCCCGTCTGGTGAAACTTAGCAGTATCCCTGTTGTAGTGGGCGGCGGAGTCAAGCTTGTCGACATACCTCCGCTTGCACAGACCGGTGCTGCCGGTTTCTTTGTCGTATCAGCCGTGGCTGAAGCGGATAATCCGAAACAGGCTGCATCGGAACTGGTAAAAACGTGGAAGAAGTATGCGACAGGTGGATAACATATGAAAACAGGTGTGGATATGATTAAAGGAGTTATTTTTGATATAGACGGGGTCATACTGGATTCCATGTCCATCTGGGAAGAGGCCGGAAAAATATTCCTGTCAAAGCAGGGCATACAGCCCGATCCGGAACTTTCAAAAGCCATGGAAAGCATGAGTATGTCGGAAGGAGCGGAGTATTTAAAGAAAAAATACCGGTTGGACCTGCATGAGGAAGATATTATAAATGGTGTCAATCAAACCATTGAAGGATTTTATGCCGAGCAGGTACAGCTGAAGGAAGGCGTGGAGATATTCCTTAAAGGTATGCGGCAGCACGGTATAAAAATGGTGGCTGCAACATCCTGTGACAGGCAGGTTTTTGAAAGAGCGCTCGTAAGGCTTCAGGTTATAGGCTATTTTGGCAGAATATTTACATCCACCGAAGTGGGTGCCGGCAAGTCAAAACCCGATATCTATCTTGCTGCGGCTGAGTATATGGGAACCCTTCCGGGGGATACATGGGTTTTTGAAGATGCGCTGTATGCAATAAAGACGGCAAAGGGCGCAGGTTTCAGAACGGTTGGTGTATATGATGCCTCCGGCAGAAGTGACTGGGATGAAATAAAGAAGGTCAGTGACATTTATTTGAATAAGCTGGATGATTTTCATGCTTTTCTTGAAAAGTGTCACAGTATTATATGTAAAAGCGTAACCTGAACACCACATTTTATCAATATTGTTTATGAAAACATATTTAGCGGGGAGAGATAAATGAAAACAGTATTAACCATTGCCGGAAGCGATTCAAGCGGAGGTGCCGGCATCCAGGCGGATATCAAGACAATGACGGCCAACGGCGTATATGCGATGAGTGCAATTACTGCTCTTACAGCACAGAATACAACCGGTGTTACGGGTGTTATGGAGGTTACTCCTGAATTCCTGGGCAAACAACTGGACTGCATTTTTACCGATATTTACCCTGATGCAGTGAAAATCGGCATGGTTTCATCAGCAAGATTGATAGAAACCATATCCGAAAGGCTGAAATTATATAAAGCAAAAAACATAGTTGTGGATCCCGTAATGATTTCCACAAGCGGTTCAAAGCTGCTTCAGGATGACGCAGTAGAGACCTTGAAAAACAGTCTGTTTCCACAGGCGGTATTGTTGACGCCGAATATTCCGGAAGCATCGGTCTTGTCGGGAATATCCATTGAAAATGAAGAGGATATGGTTAAAGCGGCTGAAATTATCAGCAATCAATATGGATGCGCCGTTCTTTGCAAGGGCGGGCACCGGGTCAACGATGCCAATGACTTGTTGTATTATAACAATAAGTATAAGTGGTTCATCGGAGAGAGAATTAACAACAATAATACGCACGGAACCGGATGCACTTTATCCAGTGCCATAGCCTGCGGTCTTGCCAAGGGCATGGACCTGGACACATCAATACGGTTGGCGAAAGAATATGTATCTGGCGCCTTGAAGGCAATGCTTGACCTGGGAAAAGGAAGCGGCCCGCTTAACCACATGTGGAATATCTAAACCGGGGCAAGGGGACAGGTAGCTTGTCCCACTTTTTCCTTACCCTGATTCAAAGAGTTTTCATAAAAGAAATGAAATAGTTTCAGTCTTTACACGTTAATTATATAATCCTTTATCCGTGGATTTTTTATTGGATTATAATTTATAAAAGGAAGAAAGATGAAAACAATATAGTGATATCAATTATTAACCAGACTCAATACATCGACCGCCGGTGGATCTTTAAATAGCTTCTGCCGGCGGCCTTATTTATTTGGAAAAAATCAAATCGGGCCATGCAGGGTTCAGTAATAATCGTAGGTTTTAAGCGTTAAAATGTAAGTAGTTATAAAGTATTGACTTTATTTAGGTAAAAACGTTAGGATAATAACAAAGGAGGGGGATTATGAGAAAATTAACAGTACTGATATTGGCTTTATGCCTGATGATAAGTTTAACAGCCTGCGAATTGCCAGGTGAACTCCAGACTAGTGCTGATATACCTGAGGAAGAAGATGAAGTACCGGAAAATATTGAAACCGGTACTGACGATATTGTGATTCTCTTTACCAGTGATGTACACGGTAGTGTTGACAGCGGTTGGACATATAGTGGTGTGGATGTTATTCGAAAACAACTCATAGAAAAGGGGAATATTGTCATTCTTGTAGACAATGGCGACTCCATTCAGGGTGAACCGCTTGCTACGATGACGGAAGGAAGTGCAATTATCGAGCTGATGAACACTCTTGGCTATGATATTGCAACTATCGGAAACCACGAGTTCGACTATGGTGTGGATCGATTTATGGAACTTGCTCAAATGGCTAAATTCCCGTATGTCAGCTGTAATTTTAACAAGTCAGGGGAACTGGTTTTTTACCCGTATATTATAAAAAGCATTAATGGTATCAAGATTGCATTTGTAGGCATTACTACGCCTTGGACGCTAAGAAGCTCAATACCTTTACATTTCATGGACAAGGATGGCAACTATATATATGGATTTATGCAAGGCGGAGATGGAAAAATTTTGTATGATGCTGTTCAAAAGGCGGTAGATGAAGCAAGAACCGAAGGCGCTGACTATGTCATCGCAATGGCCCATCTCGGAAACGTGGCAGAGCATAAACCTTATACATATGCAGATGTATTGGCAAACACAACCGGTATAGATGTACTCATTGACGGGCACAGCCATGATCTTGACCAGGTTACGATGAAGAATAAAGACGGGAAGAAGGTTATTCGTTCAGCATGTGGAACAAAGCTTGAAGCGATAGGTTACGTGCGAATAACAGCAAATGGTGAAATCAGTACTGGATTATACAGGTGGAACAACGATGAAAATGCAGTTGAAGTTTTGGGTCTTGAGTCGGATATGAATGAAGCATGCAATCAGGCAAAGGAAAAACTAAGTACTGTGCTTGCAGAGGTCGTCGCGAAAAGTGAGATTGATCTTCTGATAAAAGACCCGGTCACCGATACCCGTTTGGTCCGGAACCAGGAAACAGCAATTGGTAATCTCTGTGCAGATGCATATCGCTATATATCAGGTGCCGATATTGCATTTGTAAATGGAGGTGGGGTCCGGGACAACCTTCTTAAAGGCGACATAACCCGTGAGGATATCTTAAAGATTTATCCCTTCGGAAACATGCTCAGTGTGTGTGAAGCAACCGGGCAGGAGATCCTTGATGCCCTCGAGTTTAGCGTACATTCATGGCCAAATGAATTCGGCGGTTGGTTGTGTCCTTCAGGCATTCGATATGAGGTTCACACATACATAAATTCCGGTGTGGTAACTGATGTAGCTGGAATGTTTGTAGGAGTCAAGGGTGAGTATCGTGTTAAGAACGTTTATGTCGGAGACGAACCGTTGGATCTGAACAAGACTTACACTGTAGCAAGCAATGACTACATAATACAGAAAATGGGCGATGGTTATACGATGTTTGCCGACAACATTATTCTTCAGGACAGTGTAATGCTTGATGCCCAGGTTCTTATTAAATACATAACCGAAGGTCTTGGCGGAGTTATCAGACATGAATATTTAGAACCCCAGGAACGTATCATTTTCGTGGATTAGGAACAGGGGACAACAGGGACAGGGGGACAGGTACACTGTCCCTACTTGTCTTTTATTTATAATTTTGCTATACTCTTTTTGAGGTGGTAAAATGTGCCAAGACAAGCCAGGGAAAAGAGTAGCAGTGGAATATATCATGTGATGTTAAGAGGTATCAACAGGCAGAATCTGTTTGAAAACAACGCTGACAGGCAACGGTTCATCGATACGATAGGTTATTATAAAACCATAAGTGGATATAACCTTTATGGGTATTGTCTTATGAGTAATCACGTCCATCTACTGGTCAGGGAAGCCGATGAGAGCATATCTATGGCTATCAAGCGAATCAGCAGTAGCTTTGTATATTGGTATAATCAGAAATACAATCGGTGCGGGCACTTATTTCAAGAACGGTATAAAAGCGAGGCAGTAGAAAGTGAGGGGTATTTCCTGACTGTTCTTAGATATATCCACCAGAACCCGGTAAGAGCGGGAATAGTAAAAGAGATGGAGCAATATCCATGGAGCAGTTACCTTGAGTATTTAGGTAAAGTCAATATCACTGATGTAGATTTTGCTTTAGATATTTTCTCTGCAAATAGAGATAAGGCGATTGAATTATTCAAGAAGCATTCAAATGAGGAAAGTGAAGAGCAGTGCCTGGAAATCAGGGAGAACTTGAGAATTCCTGATGAAGAGATAATATCATACATGAAAAAACTTGGGATTCAGACAATAAGCCAGTTACAGCGACTTGAGAAAAAGAAGAGGAACGAGGTTATAAAGGAATTAAAGAAAATAGAAGGTATCAGTATAAGGCAGATGGCAAGGATTACAGGCATATCTAAAAGTGTTATCAGCCGGTTGTAAACCGGGACAAGGGACCTGTCCCCCTGTCCCAGGCTTGTTTCTGTGATGCCTATTTGATAAAATATTATGAATGGTAATCTAAGTAAAAATGTGGGGTTTGGCTCCAAGATTAAACCTTGGCCGGAACTAATGATAAATTTCATCTTTATGAGGTGCATATGATTGGGTTAGGGACAATAATCAATACAGCAGGCATAGTCATTGGCGGTTTATCAGGAATGTTTTTCGGCAATCTGTTAAAGGAGCGCCATCAGGAATCTTTGAAGCTGGCATGCGGAATCAGTGTTCTGTTTATTGGTATTGCCGGGGCTATGGAAGGAATGCTTACCATCAATAACGGAGTTATCAGCAGCGGTCAGGCAATGCTTGTTACTCTTTGCCTTGCATTTGGCATGCTGATAGGTGAAATTATTGATATAGAGCATTTATTTGAAAGATTCGGTGAATGGCTGAAGATTAAGACCGGAAATTCTAAAGACAGCAGGTTTGTGAATGCCTTTTTAACGGCCTCATTGACCGTTTGTATCGGAGCGATGGCTGTTGTTGGCGCCATCCAGGACGGAATAACAGGCAACTGGTCGATACTTGCAACTAAATCCGTACTGGACTTTATCATCATTATAGTAATGACATGTTCCCTGGGAAAAGGATGCATTTTTTCTGCCATCCCGGTATTAATATTCGAAGGACTTATAACAGCCCTTGCATCATTATTGAAGCCGATAATGACAGATTTGGCCATGAAGTACCTTTCACTTGTAGGTTCCATTCTCATTTTCTGTGTTGGGCTGAATCTAGTATGGGGCAAAAAAATAAAAGTCGCCAATATGCTTCCGGCGATTATACTCGCTGTAATTGCCGCATTTTTACCGGTTTCATTTTGATGGACTGTGTTGTTAATGCAGACTCCAAAACGGTTACAGGACGTAAATATTGAAAATCGAATGACGATATTGCCATTGTCTGCTGTAATTGCCATGCAATGCTTCATAAATGCTATCCACCTGTTACTGTCGAAAAATTAAAGGATATTGTGGAAAAGAACCGGGAAAACCATATATCTTATTAATAATTGGAAGTCTTGTTTCTTTCATCCCTGGAGAAAACCTTGAGCCTTGTAGTATTGTATCAGTCGTACTGTGCTGGTAAAATAATGCATAAGCAATATTCAACCAAAGCAGGTTTCTCATTAAAGAGATGGTTGGGAATGCCAGTATAGGCATGGCAAGAGAGTTTTTGAAAGTAGTAGAAACAGATTTGGATTTTGGCTGAATAAACCTTAACCATGTTATAGGTTCTTATCCAAAAGAATCATTGGATCTGTTGACGACATAAATGTGCCTGAAATTAAGCTTGATAATTTTTATAGATTCCGGCACTTGCCGAACGGAACCTGTACACTTTTAGAGACACGACAAAACATGTCTGCTTAAAATATATCATTTCCCGCGATGTGTCGTGGTTATTGGCCCGGATTTTTATTATTGTCAACGTAAGGAGGCTGCAGTATGGATCAAAAGAAAACAGGTTTATTCCTGAAAGAGCTTCGTAAGGAAAAGAAACTAACCCAGGAGCAGCTGGCAGAGCATTTTAACGTTTCCGCCCGTACTGTATCCAGATGGGAAACCGGAACAAACATGCCGGATTTGAGTACGTTGATAGAAATTGCGGATTTCTTTGATGTTGATATCCGGGAAATAATTGATGGCGAAAGGAGACGCGGGTGTATGAAGGAAGATTTGAAGGAAACCCTTGCAAAGGTGGCGAATTATGCAAATACAGAAAAGGAAACAAAGAAAAGAAAGCTTAACAGGTATTTTATGATGGGGGCGTTGTGTATACTGGTTGTTATTCTTGACAGGCAATTTGATATACTGTCATATATCTTCGTTGACAATATTTCCGAGTTTGTAAGCGGTGCTTTATGCGGATTGGGAATATTGTTTGAATTCATAGGATTCTACAATAACAACCATGATATTTCATTGAAGCAAAGAAAAATGAATTTGCTGAAATTGAAAAAGAGTTAAGCAGTATATTCATTCGACGGGTTGGAAACGTTGAAATTTATTCAAAGACAGGGGGATAAAAATGTTAGGTAATTTCATCTACTCAAATCCTACTAAGCTGTACTTTGGAAATGATTCTCTAAAATACCTGAATACAGAGCTGCCCAGGTACGGAAAAAAAGTGCTGCTTGTTTATGGAGGAGGTTCCATAAAGAAGATCGGGCTTTACGACGAAATTTTAAAAATCCTGAAGAGCAACGGCAAAGAAATATTTGAGGATGCCGGGGTTATGCCCAACCCTACGCTGGAAAAACTGTATGACGGCTGTAAAAAAGCCAGGGACAACAACGTGGATTTGATCCTGGCAGTTGGTGGCGGTTCTGTATGCGACTATGCCAAGGGTGTGTCAGCCTCGGCCTATTGCGAGGAAGATCCTTGGAAAAAGTACTATTTGCGGAAGGAAGCCGTGAATAACAAAATAATCCCTGTAGGATGCATACTGACGATGGCGGGTACAGGTTCTGAAATGAATGGTGGCTCTGTTATCACAAACACTGCCACAAAGCAGAAAATTGGCAGGGTATTTGGAGATAATGTTTTCCCGAAATTCTCAATATTAAATCCCGAATATACCTTTACCGTTCCGCAATACCAAATGGTGGCCGGGTTCTATGACATCATGTCGCATATCCTGGAGCAGTATTTTTCGGGTGAAGACGACAACACCTCAGATTATATCATGGAGGGGCTTTTGAAATCCTTGATCCGCAGTTCGAGGATTGCCGTTAAAAACCCAAGAGATTACGAAGCTAGAAGCAACATTATGTGGACAGCAACCTGGGCTCTTAATACCTTTGTTGCAAAAGGGAAAACCACTGACTGGATGGTCCATATGATTGGACAGGCTATAGGCGGCTATACCGGTGCTACCCACGGCATGACCCTGGCTGCAGTCTCTTTGCCATATTACCGGTACATCATGCCATATGGCCTTCACAAGTTTAAACGGTATGCAATCAATGTCTGGAATGTAAATCCTGAAGGAAAAACAGACGAGCAGATTGCAAAAGAAGGGCTCGATCGCATGGAAGAGTATATGAAGGAAATCGGCCTTGTGATGAACATCAGGGATCTGGGCGTAACTGAAGATATGATCGAAGGCATTGCAAAAAATACGTTTATTTTAAAAGGCGGGTATAAAGTACTTTCTTTTGAAGAAGTAACAGAGATCTTAAAGGCCGGCATGCAATAAACGGTTTTGGATGTAATACAAGGTAAATATAGAATTATGTAATGCCAATATGGAAGGTGTTATATGAAAATTGGTGTAATATCAGATATTCATAACAATGTAGTTGCACTGAATGCCGTGCTGGAAAAATTCCATGCAGAAGGCTGCGAGCAGGTTATTTGTTGCGGGGATATAATTGGTATTGGTCCATATCCTGAGGAAACCGTTCAACGTATTATGCAAATTCCAAACATTATTGCAGTTCGGGGGAATCATGAAAAATACTTTTTAGAGGGTATGCCAACACAAGTGCCCAATGAAGAGAATATGGGCTATGAAGAAATGGAGCACCACAAATGGGAGCATTCGTTGTTGTCCCGAGAGTCTGTTGCGTTTTTAATGAGTCTCCCTTACCGCAGGGATTTTGCCATCGAAGGCTTTAATTTTTCTGTAATGCATTATTGCATGGACGGTTCGGGTAACAGGTTTATCAACTACACACGTAATCCTAAGCTTGAAGACTGTTACCGGATGTTTTCGGATGTTGATGCTGATGTTATTTTATACGGGCATGACCATAAACCGTCAGTAAACAGAGATGAGCGAAGGTTGTTTGCGAATTCCGGATCACTTGGCTGTCCTGCAAAAGACGGTAATGTTGCAAGAGCCGGTATCCTGACTGTTAATAACGGGAAATTGGATTTTGAACATATAAGGGTATTGTATGAAGTTGATAAAGTAATTGCTGATATAAACCGCTTGGCTTATCCTGCATATGAAGAAATAAAAATGCTCTTTTTCAATGCGAAATAAAAGCTGCTTGCAGCTACATACGAAGTAACGCTAAATTTATATACGGAACCATAAATGAAAAAGACGGTTATAAAACAATTTCTTATAACCGTCGCCTTTTGATTATACTTTAAACCTGGATACCAGATCGGTCAGTTTTTGTGAGCTTTCCCTTGTAACCATGCAGCACCTGATTACTTCGTTTGCTTTATCAACAACAACCGATGTTTTTTCAGCTATGTTGGATGTTCCCAGTGCTCCTTCATTGGTCGCTGAAGTAACCTCATTGATTGCTTTGACCATATTCTGAATGGAAGCTGACAATTGTTCGGTTGTAGCACTCAGGTCAGTCACAATGTCGTTTACGAGTTCAGCGTCTTTGTTATACTGGTCGCTGATATTCACCATTGAAGCGTAATCGCTGATTACCGTTTTATCAATAAAGCCAAGGATTTCCTGTGAATTGATGGACAGGTTTTCCACTGACAATATAACATCATTTGTGACTTTTTGAATTTCATTGGCGGCATTTTTTGAATTCTCAGCCAAACTCCTGATCTCATCAGCTACGACGGCAAAACCCCTGCCTGCCTCACCGGCCCTGGCTGCCTCTATGGCCGCATTAAGAGCCAGAAGGTTGGTCTGTGAAGTAATATCAAGAATGGTATTCGAAAGCATATGGATTTGCTCCACAGCCTTTGATTGCTCAATTGCTTTTTTTAGTTTTTCATTGGTGCTCGAGTAAATATCTATGGCATTTTTCTGTGATTCTATCGCGTTCAGTTTGAGATTATTGGCCCTGTTGCTAATCTCAACAGCAACTTTTGCACCATCCTGGGCTTTCAATGCCATGGATTCAATAGCGGCATCAATTTCTGTCATTGAAGCGTTCATTTCCTGGGTGGACGCAGCGGTTTCTTCCATGTTGGCTGACAAGCCTTCTGTTGTTTTTGACACATCCTCGATTTGCAGATTAAGAGCTTCCATGCTGCTTGTTGTGATATCAACATTTTCAAGAACATTGCGTGCTTCCATGATAACTCCGTTTACAACTTCCTTCATGGAGTTTTGCATTTTTTCGATGGATTTTGATAGCAGGCCAATCTCATCTTTGTGATTTAAATATTTTGCGGGTATTGTCTGGGTAAAATCACCTTCTGCTGTCATGCCAAGTAGTTTGGAAGCATGCACAATCGGTTTTGATATTTGGGATGCTACAATATATGTAAAAGCAATACCTGCAAGAACGAATGCCAGCATAACAATGGGCATGTAAGCCTGGACTTTATCCAGACCTGCAAACACTTCATCCTCAGGCGCACTTACGCCCAGGTACCAGTCCATTCCCTCAATTGGCGCATACCCCGCGATATAAGTTACCCCGTCATATGTATAGCTCCCGCTTTCATTACCGCCATTCAGCATCTGTTGTTGCAATTCGGCAAGAGATGTATACGAAAGATCTTTCCTGGAGCTGTCTATGGCATTAAACATGTTGATGACCTGCTCATTATCATAATGTGCAATCGTGGTGCCGTATTTATTGATAACAAAAGCCTTGCCCGATATCCCGAAGCTGATATCATCAACAACATCACTTAATGTAGTACCATCTCTGACTGATACCAGGGATCCAACAATTTTACCATTTTCTTTTATTGGAACTCCAAAACATATTATTATCGAACCGTTATGCTTGCTTATGACCGGATCGGAAACTGCGTTTTCACCGGACATTGGCTTTATGTAATGAATCCTGTCCTTGATATCTATAGATGTATCATCTGTAGCCACCATGATACCGTCGGGGCCTGCTATACCCATTCTGATGTGTCCTTTATGCTCCACTTCCTTTTTTAGTATTGATAGCTTTTCTTCAATAGGTATACTTGAATCATATATTTCACGCATTGCGGCCAGGGTTTCAAGCGAAGCCAGCTCAGCATTCAAACGGCTTTGCACGATCTTCGCTCCCTGGTATGCAACATTTGATATTGAGCTTCTTGCTTCTGATTCGATAGTTTTTGCTGATTAATTGTACATTATAACAGTAAGCCCCAGAAAGGCAAACAGGAACAGCGGCGCAAAAAGAAGCACAATTTTAAATTTAAGGCTTTTCATAAGTATTCCCTCACTCCCAAGTTTTGTATAAAAATAAAACGCCCCCTTATGTTATATAAGGGGCTATTGTGTTTATATTCCCTTATATTAATGGCGAAGCTGCACTATAAATAATTGCAGGAACCATAAAAATTGCAGCTTAAACGGTTTCCGGTTCCATTAGATGAGAGTATATAAGTGACGTCACGACTAAAATTATATTACAATGATATTGTCGAATCAAGAAAAATAATATCAAACTTTGTCTATATTTTTATAGCGATGTAAAAACCCAGCCAGGCTGACGTTTTTCATGTGTTCGATTATTCTGAATTAGTTCATTGAGTATCATACATAATTTTGGTATAATCGGAAAAAATGAAACACTATATGAAAGGAAAATCTGCCATGAGTTTACAAGTTCACTTCAAACAAGTAGATGTATTTACAGACGTATCATTCATGGGAAATCCGGTTGCAGTTGTACTTGACGGCAACGGACTGTCAACCGGTCAGATGCAGGCGATTGCAAGCTGGACAAACCTGTCCGAAACAACCTTTGTATGCACTCCTTCAGATCCTCGGGCAGATTACAGGTTGCGTATTTTTACTCCCCGCAGTGAGCTTCCCTTTGCAGGGCACCCTACTATAGGTTCTGCCTTTGCAGCGCTTGAAAGCGGTATAAAGCCGAAGAATGCAGGCAGGTTGGTCCAGGAATGCGGCAGGGGATTGGTTTCTGTTTATACTGATGATAACAAATTATTCTTTGAGTTACCCGAGCCGAACATAATAAATGCATCTGTTGACATGACTGAACTGGCATGTGCCCTGGGGGTGGATTTCAACGACATTAAAGCAAGCGCAACGGTTGATGTGGGAGCTGTATGGATCACTTTGCAATTGCCCGGTGCTGAATCAGTACTGAAGCTAAAGCCGGATATGTCAAAACTCAGTGCATTAATCCCTGCAGGGGTAACAGGTGTTACAGTATTTGGCTTGTTTTCCGGCAATGCAGAGTCGGATATCGAGGTGCGCTCATTTGCTCCAACAGTGGGAATAAATGAAGACCCTGTGTGCGGCAGTGGTAACGGTTGTGTGGCAACGCTTGTCAGAAAACTTAATCTTTTTGAAAAACCGGGTTACATAGCGAGCCAGGGCAAGTGCACAGGACGAAACGGAAGGGTGGAAGTTCGTTTCGCAGATAACGGCAAAATATTAATCGGCGGTCACGCTGTAACTTGCATCGATGGTATACTGAAGATATGATATACAGCTGCTAATCCCTGTTATATTGTTATGGCCTTATGCAAGTTATAATTCTTCCTGAATTGTTAATCAGAATGTTACGCTTCTGTGATTGTTGCATCCCTGTTATTATGTCCCGGACATTAAGGCGAAAACCAATCCGGGGTATAAATCAAGGTGGTGCATGATTGTGCATGACAGGCGGAAAGCGTAACATTCTTCATTAGACGGAATGACTGACTGTTTTTATGACTCAGCGAAAATTATTATGATGATCTCAGCCAAAAAAGCTAATGCAAAAAGGATGTCCGACCGGATCAAAGAATACTGTATAGAAATCCGAATACTGAACAGGGGAGAGTTTTGCTCCGCACGATATGGCGTGCTTTATAACAGCATCTTTATCGGCAGCGGACGCAGCAAAATCAAGATGCGTCATTTGTTGTTGTTTGCCAGGCTCATTAGGCCACACCGGAGGTACATAATCACTTATTTCCTGGAACAGAAGGCATATTTTCCCGTCTGGTGAAAGTACTGCAAGCCATTCCTCGTCAAAACGTTTTTTCTCCCATCCAAGAAGAGCGGCGTAAAAATCAGCGAGAGCTTCCTGATCGGGGCAGTCGAGTGTGACAGAAGCAAATCTAATGGCTGGTATGGACATTTTTTTCTCCTCACTTTCTTTTTTACCGTTTAAATTCCTTGTTTTCCGGTAATTATTTTTGTACAATTTATTATACTAAAAATTGGTATATACAAGTCAAGTTAATTCTAATATATTCATCCCAAATTGCAAAAACTCAGATTGTGCTGCTGCCTGGTTTCAAATCATGTTATATCGTTTTTAATCCATGTTCAAAAGATTAACATAAAGCTGAATGACCTGGCTTGGTATAAGATACCGGATATTCATAATGAAGCGGCCATGGCAAAAAAATTGCAGGACAATAATGAAATAAAGGGTGTTTTCATTGGGTAAAAAACCGATGCCAATAACAGGGCATATACAGGTGAAAATGAAGCAGAAGAACAGTTATATAACCACCTCACCATATGGATCAATATTGAAAAAAGAATTACCGGACTGGTAATTAGTGATTCAGAGATTAACCCGAAATACCGAAATATTAAACGCATTGGTACGTTTAAACATAAAATTGGTGACACTTAATTCTTTAAGGAGGAAAGAGGCTTGGATTTTATAAAAAATATCGGTCCGTTTATTCTGGCTGTAGTGGCTGTAATCATTAATGGGGTACCCCAGCTTCTTTATGCCCAGGCCCGCGGATTTGCATTGAAGCCGGCAGGTTTTGCCTACTTAATCGGAGGGTTTGGCAACCTGCTCACTAGCTCTGTAACACCGATTTCCGCCCAGGCCGAGACCATTACTGTTGCCAGTGTAAAGAAGAATATAAGGGATAATGTCAGTTCAATTCTTCTTGCGGCTGTGCTGATGGTTATAATTGCTGCTTTTGGCGGAGTCAGCAGAATCTCTGATTTTGCAGGAGCAGCGATAATTTCGGGTATGATGAGCGGTGTTGGCCTGATCCTGGCAGGTGTGTCATTGGACATGTTCAATCAGGATAAGCGCACTTCACTGGTTTCCATTGTTACTGCTATTGCTGCCTATGCTGTTTTTTACAACAGTCCCAACAAAGTTGTATGGACAATCTTTATCTCTGTTGTTGTTTCCACGGCTGACTTTTTGTTTTTACAAAAACGGAGGGTGGATGTAGCCGCCACGATTGAAGAAGGGCGGGAACATTTACAAACGAGCACTGAGTGGCGTTTTTGGAAAAAGGAATACTGGAATGATTTTAAAATGATTAAGCCCAGGATAAACGGAACTGTTGTCATGGGTGCCTTAAGCCTGGTAATGCTAAACATCGGTGCGAACATTTCATTTGGCGGTATTACCGCTAGTATTGCCGGTACTACGCAAAACTTCGATTATCTTTCCATAATTAATTCACTGGCTGATTTCCCGAGCGCATTGTTCGGCGGACCACCCATTGAAGCTATAATATCAGGTACTGCCGGTGCTCCGTGGAGGAGTAAACATGCTATACAGATTGGGAAAAAGAGAGGATTTGGATGAAATATGCTGCTTAATAAAAAAAGCAATTGAACTCATGGAGCGCCAGGGAATACATCAGTGGGATGAGTTATATCCGACGAAAGAAGTTTTTTTGGATGATATTGAGAAGAATACATTATATGTAGCTGTTGAGGATGATAAGATAATAGCAGTTTATGTTATAAATCGGGAATGTGATGAAGAATATCATAAATGCGAATGGGAAAATCCCGATGAAAGTGCATGTGTAATTCATAGATTATGTGTTTCACCCGATTGCCAGAATAAGGGTATAGGTTCTATGGTGCTGTCACATATTGAAGAACAGGTTAAGCATATGGGGTATTTGTCAATTAGGCTGGATGTATTTACTGAAAATCCGTATGCGCTTAAATTATATGAGAAAAACGGATATGAAAAACGTGGGTATGCAGACTGGCGGAAAGGACGTTTTTTCCTGATGGAAAAAACACTTTAGGCAAAAGTATGCAGCGTCTATGATCGGTTTGATAAACAAAAACTTGCATGGCCTGTACTTACAGTTTAATTACATAAGAAAAAAAGCCAATGCTGAATTCTGGTGTTGCATTCAGGCATTTATAACTATTATATCACGGGTGAAAACCTGTCGTATCAAAACTAAGCATTCATAATGCTTATCGAAAAAAGTTCTTAAAAGAGCAATTATTATAACGAATGTCAAGGTCCTATAGAATTTCCCTCGATGTTGGAGCAAACACCATCACTATTGAAGTTAAGGCACAGGATGGCAAAACCCAAACTTATAATCATAACAAGGGCGGCCAGCAGCAACGCAAAACTATCCAGCATAATTCTCAGCGAAGACATTCTCACACCGGAGTTTTCAAGCGATACAACTGAATACACCGCAACAGTGGCAAACAGTGTTTACAGTGTGACAGTTACCCCGGTAGCCATTGACTCCAATGCAGTAATAAGGGTGAACGGCAAAATCGTGACCAGCGGATCTGTTTCAGATGAAATTTCACTAAAAGTTGGTGCAAATACCATTACCGTTGAGGTCGAAGCCCAGGATGGCACTACCATAACTTATAGGATTATTGTAACCAGGGCAGCAGGCAGTGGCGGCTCAGGCGAAGGCAGATCTTCAGGCGATTCACCGGGTGGTTCTTCAGGAGGCAGTAGACCGTCAACATCGGTAACTCCGGCTTATAGTGCAAGCATAAAAACCGAAAATGGTAAAGAACTGTCTATTCCTGTGACAGTTAACAAGAGTTCCGGAATTGCCTCTGTAGGCATTATTGTATGGTACATTGACGGCAATGGTAATGCGGTTTGCATACCCAATGGACGCTACGATCCGGTCACCTCAACCGTGACTTTTACCACCACCCACTTCAGTTATTATGCAGTAAGCTTCAGAGTGGTAGATTTCAGTGATGTGGCAAAGAACGCTTGGTATGTAAAGGCTGTTTCATTCATAGCTGCAAGGGAAATCACCATGGGTACGGGAAATGGTAATTTCAGTCCAAACGCAAGGATGACCAGGGGACAGTTCATCGTTATGCTGATGAGAGCTTTTGAAATAGCTCCCGATATAAACTCCAAGGACAACTTCGCGGATGCAGGAAACACCTGGTACACAGGATATCTGGCCGCGGCCCGGAGACTTGGGATATCAGCGGGCGTGGGCAATAACATGTTCGCTCCCGAGAAAGAGATCACCCGCCAGGAAATGTTCAGCATGCTGTATAATGTTGAAGATCATAGGAGAACTTCCTGCTGGAAATTCCGGTAAGATCCTTTCGGATTTCAGCGATGCCGAGGACATTGCTCCATGGGCGAGGGGGGCCATGAAGCTGTTAGTGGAAACCGGAGTAATCAGCGGAAGTGGCGGCAAGCTATTACCGAAAGAAACCACTACCAGGGCACAGATGGCCCAAATACTATACAACCTTCTGGCTAAGTAAAACAAGGCAGGGGACGATTTACCGTCCCCTGCCTTGTTTTTATATGGGTTCCACATTAAATGGCATATGCTTCGCAGGATACAGAAACATTCTGCATTGCAGAATATTAAACCTGTTCCGGCAGGGATATGATTATTCTTGACCTAAAGTAAATTTGACTATAACGCTGAAGGTTTAGATAAAATGAATATCAAATCCCGGACAAAATCATATTGTTCCATGTTTCTCAGTTAAAACATGAGTCAGTATTTCATTGATTATTAGTTCACTGACCGGCTTGTGTATTACTCGCAACGGTTGTACAGACATTAACTCATACGTGTTATCCATCGAAGTCACAAAAACGATATTGCATGCAGTCTTGAATTTGGAAAGTTCAAGCTGCCGGATCGTTTTTGCTGTTTCAAGGCCGGTGAGTTTTTTCATGTAGTAGTCTAGAAAAACAAGGTCAAAGCTGACGTTTTCGTTGTGCAGCATGTCAATGAGTTCTTCCCCGCTGTTGAACCGCCAAATATTGAATATGTTATTGTTTTTTTCACCGAATTTCCGGATGAATGATTCTATAAGCTCGCAAAAAATTGGAAAATCATCGCAAATACCTATATTCAGCATTTCTCCACCCCGCTATGGATTTGTTTATAACCATAAAGGTACTTTATTCATTTTAACTTACATAAATTCCAATTTCAAGAGTATAAATACCTTTATGGTTGATTAAGTTGGTTAACCATAACTGATACATTAAAACAGGGTGATGATGGATGAGTGTTGATTATAAGGCTCTCGGGGAGAGGATTGCAAAACGGCGGAAAGTGCTCAACATGACGCAGGATGACGTGGCTGAAGCAACAGGTCTAAGCAATAACCATATTTCAAATATTGAGAACAACCACTCAATTCCCAGCATTGATACACTGGTTAAGATCTGTGAAGCTATTGATACCACTCCAAACTACCTGCTGCTGGGCATTACTTCTCATTCGGACGCAGAAGAAGAGCTGCGAAATCAGATCATCGAAAGGCTTAAGCTGTGCAACCATAAAAAACTCAAACTGGTTGAACGGTTTATTTCGTGGGTAGTAGATGAAGATATATAAAATAACATCAGATGTCTCCACAGCGGCAGATGCCTTACAAGACCAACATCGCTGTTTAAAGTTGAGTTTGAAAACGAGGAAGATCTGATAAATTCATTTAGCGTATTATCAAAAGACGGTAATCGGTGTTCGGGTCTGAAGACAGAACCCTGGAGTATTGTTTCATGTGATGTAATTGATAAATACGGCGTATTTTGGTATCTGATTGTGTGGAAGCGTTAGCTCTTTCATAGGATTTTGCTGCTATGTGGAAAAGAAGATGTGACAGAACATTCTAAAGTTTTGTTTTTAAACAGAGCTGGTATATAATATTACTTTGACAAAGTTCTTTAAGAATAATAGAATATAATTGCTGAATCAAAAGAGCAATCCGATGATGAGGCACCAAATGCAAATTATTACTGACGCCAAATACTTGGATATTAGGCGGAAGGCACAGGTAATGCTGAATACTGTATTTGAACAAGGATTTTCTGCGCCTTTCAAAGGCGCATTTTTGATTTAGAGGGGATTTTGCATATGGAAACAAGGGTAGCAATAATAGGGATTATAGTTGAAGATGGTGATTCAGTTGAAAAACTCAATCTAATTCTGCATGACTATGCAAATTACATAATCGGCAGAATGGGTTTGCCGTACCGTGAAAAAGGCATTAATATAATAAGCATTGCGGTGGATGCACCCCAGGACATAATCAGTGCGCTTTCAGGGAAACTTGGAAGGCTGCCGGGGATCAGCACAAAGACACTGTATTCAAAAGTAATAAGCAAGGCAAAAAACGAGGTGTCTGATGAAACAGCTCATAGATAAACTTTACCGGGAAAATACTCTTTCACCGGCGGAATTCAGGGAGTTGATTGATAACCGGAATACCGAAATCTCGGAATACCTGTTTGAAAAAGCGAGGACCGTCCGTGTTAAAAATTACGGGTATGATGTGTACATACGCGGACTCATAGAGTTTACAAACTATTGCAGAAATGATTGCTATTATTGCGGTATCCGTAAAAGTAACCGCAATGCCGGGCGGTACCGTTTGACAAAAGAGCAGATCCTGGAATGCTGTTCGACCGGGTATTCTCTCGGGTTTCGCACGTTTGTGCTGCAAGGAGGGGAAGACGGGTATTTTACCGATGAAAGGATGGCTGATATTATCAGCTCCATCAAGGCCAGGTACCCGGACTGTGCTGTAACGCTTTCCCTGGGTGAAAAAAGCTATGAAAGCTATAAGGCATTTTTTGATGCCGGTGCCGATCGCTACTTGCTGAGGCATGAAACGGCAAATTCAGAACATTACGGGAAGCTGCATCCCAGAGTGCTTTCGCCCGATAACAGAAAGCAGTGTCTGTATAATCTGAAAGACATAGGTTACCAGGTTGGATGCGGATTCATGGTAGGCTCGCCGTACCAGACCACTGATTGCATTGTTGAAGATTTGCTGTTTATTAAGGAGTTAAATCCCCACATGGTAGGCATCGGTCCGTTTATACCGCACCACGAAACACCGTTTGCCGACAGGGCTGCAGGAACCCTTGAACTGACATTGTTTCTCCTGGGAATTATCCGGTTAATGCTTCCTGATGTTCTGCTTCCCGCCACCACTGCGCTGGGGACAATTCACCCAAAAGGCAGGGAACTAGGTATTCTTGCCGGAGCAAATGTAGTAATGCCCAATCTTTCGCCCAAAAGTGTACGGAATAAATATTTGCTCTATGACAACAAAATCTGCACGGGGGATGAAGCTGCCGAGTGCCTGTGCTGTATGAAAAAACGAATGGAAAGCATAGGTTACCATGTAACCGTCTCCCGGGGAGATCATAAAACTGTTCAATAATATGTTCCTGTTACTGAAGGGGAAGTTTTTCTGACCCGAATAAGAAAGGAGTTTTATTTTATGTTTAATCCAAAATCTTCTAAAGCAGAAGAGTTCATTTCCCATGAAGAAGTTCTCGAAACGCTTCGGTATGCTGAAAAGAACAAGAATAATGCTGATCTTGTTGACAGTATTATTGAAAAGGCGAAACTTCGCAAAGGGCTTTCCCACAGGGAAGCTTCGGTCCTGCTTGCCTGCGGGCTTCCCGATAAAAATGAAGAGCTCTTTGAACTTGCAAGGCAGATAAAAAATGATTTTTACGGCAACCGTATTGTATTGTTCGCACCCCTATACCTGTCCAACTACTGTGTAAACGGCTGTGTTTACTGTCCGTATCACAGGAAAAACAAGCATATCACCAGGAAGAAAATGACGCAGGAGGATGTCCTCCGCGAAGTTATCGCACTCCAGGACATGGGGCATAAGCGAATTGCGATAGAAGCCGGAGAGGATCCTGTAAACAATCCCATCGGGTATATTCTCGAGTGTATCGATACGATTTACAGCATCAGGCATAAGAACGGAGCAATTCGCCGTGTTAATGTCAACATTGCCGCAACCACCGTTGAGAACTACAAAAAGCTTAAGGCTGCGGGCATAGGTACTTATATACTCTTCCAGGAGACTTATAACAGGGAAAGCTATGAAAAATTGCATCCCACAGGTCCAAAACACGATTATGCATATCACACCGAAGCAATGGACAGGGCAATGCTCGGCGGTATAGACGATGTCGGACTGGGGGTATTGTTCGGTCTGGAAAACTACCGCTATGAATTTGTAGCGTTGATGATGCATGCAGAACACCTTGAAGCGGTATTCGGAGTCGGACCGCATACGGTAAGCGTACCGAGAATTCGTCCGGCTGATGACATTGACCCGTCTGTATTCGGAAACGCAATAAATGACGATATATTCGCGAAGATTGTTGCGTGCATCCGCATTTCATTGCCATACACCGGAATAATCGTATCAACCAGGGAGAGCAAGGCAACAAGGGAACGCGTACTCAGCCTTGGTGTTTCCCAAATCAGCGGCGGTTCAAGGACAAGTGTAGGAGGATATTACGAGCCCGAACCCGAGGACGAAAATTCCGCCCAGTTTGATATAAGTGACAGAAGAACCCTTGATGAAATCGTCAAGTGGCTGATGGAACTGGGTTATATTCCCAGCTTTTGCACTGCCTGTTACAGGGAGGGCAGAACAGGGGACAGATTCATGAGCCTCTGCAAGAGCGGGCAGATCCAGAACTTCTGCGATCCAAACGCCATCATGACATTGAAAGAGTACCTGGAGGACTATGCCAAACCCGAAACAAAGGCGGTTGGAGAGATGCTTATTCAGAAAGAGCTTGAGAAATTTCCAGGGGAAAAGGTAAGAAAGATTGTAGAGGAAAACCTGGTAAAAATCAGCAACGGAGCCCGCGATTTCAGGTTCTGAAGGAGGATTGACATGGGACTTAATGAAGCACCATCTGCCAATCGTGTTCATATAGGCTTTTTCGGGAAGAGAAACTCGGGAAAATCAAGTCTTGTCAATGCTGTCACCGGTCAGGATCTTGCCGTTGTTTCCGATGTAAAAGGCACAACGACCGACCCGGTATACAAGGCCATGGAACTGCTCCCGGTTGGTCCGGTTATGATTATTGACACACCGGGTATTGATGACGAAGGACCCCTGGGAGAGCTGCGGGTGAAAAAAAGTCGCCAGGTATTGAACAAAACTGATGTTGCCGTACTTGTAATAGATTCTGCAACTGGTAAATCAAAAGAGGACGAAGAACTGATTGCCCTGTTCGATGAAAAGAACATTAAGTACATTGTTGTGTTCAATAAATCCGACTTACAGGCACAAACACCGCCTGAAACCGAAAACTCAATTTCGGTAAGCGCAAAAACATGGTACAACATTACGGCTCTGAAGGAAAAAATTGCAGCCCTGGCTGCAGAAGAAGAACCGGATAAGAGAATTGTGGGTGATCTTATAGACCCGCTGGATTTTATTGTGCTTGTTGTTCCGATAGACAAGGCTGCTCCGAAAGGACGCCTTATACTGCCGCAGCAGCAAACCATCCGGGATATCCTGGATACCGGTGCTGTTGCCATAGTGACTAAAGAGACTGAATTGCGTGAAACACTTGAAACCCTGGGTAAGAAGCCAAAGCTTGTAATAACCGACAGCCAGGTGTTTCAAAAGGTGGCTGCCGAAACACCGGATGATGTTTTTCTGACTTCGTTTTCCATCCTTTTTGCCAGGTACAAAGGAAACCTTGAGATTGCCGTAAAAGGTGTGAAAGCTTTGGAAACCCTGCAGGACGGCGATACCGTTCTCATTTCCGAAGGATGCACTCATCACAGGCAGTGCGATGATATAGGAACGGTAAAATTGCCGCGCTGGATAAAGGAATATACCAAAAAGCAATTGAATTTTATATTTACGTCAGGCACCGAATTCCCCGGGGATCTTTCCCGATACAGGATGATTGTTCACTGCGGCGGCTGCATGCTGAACGAAAGGGAGGTGAAATACCGTTACAAATGTGCTGTGGATCAGCATGTACCAATAACCAATTATGGCATTCTTATTTCATATATCAAGGGAATACTGGAAAGAAGCATTGCCATATTCCCGCATATACTGGCCGATATTAAGAAGTAAAAAAACAGCCTGTCATTGTCAGTGAGCCCTGTTCACAGGATATTTGAAATGCATTTTTCAATACCCGTTGATTAATTTAGAAGTTCAGACGATAAATAATATACACAGTAAATATATTATAATCCCTTAGGGGATAAAATTTAACGGAATCAGGTTGTTGCTGGCTAAAGCCTTATCAACTGCTTGTAAACTTTATCTTGGGGTGGAGGAAGCATCAGCCTGATTCTGAATATTTAGGGGGGTTGTTATGACCGGAAGAGCATTCGGTTCAAATTGTAAAAGAAAGACCAGCTAATTAAAGTCAAGAGTTTATAATAAAAATTTTGAGAA
>ENA-UPAD01000222-UPAD01000222.1-bioreactor-metagenome-genome-assembly--contig:-NODE-222-length-87939-cov-333.405512_pt1 | contig 87939 bp, 79 predicted proteins | sample MGYA00238179_ERZ772710 | MGnify/ENA primary metagenome ERZ772710 (study PRJEB29004, sample SAMN07631245) | bioreactor metagenome | isolation source: Switchgrass digestor | place: USA: Dartmouth...
TTCCCGGTCTATCCCATACCGGCTTCCATCCACCTACATCTCCATCTTCAAAGCTTTGATATAATACAGTCACAGGTTCTGCAACAGGTGTAACATCCACTATCAATACTTCGTCAATGTATATATCTGCTGTAGAATTAAGAGTCTCAATGTAAATGACAAATTCAGATGTTTTGTCCGGTACTTCATAGGCTTTGACTTCAAGAGTTGTCCATTTATCAGAACTAATCGTTACATTACCTGTTAACCAAGGATATATATTATCCAGTAATGGCGAATTTACCTTCGATGCTATATGGGCTTCATCGCTGCCTTCTCCTAATCTCACCTTCAAAGATATATCATATATTTTCCCAGGCTCCATATAGCTGGTTATGTCAAGACTTGGAGAATGTTCAGTCGATGTTCTGTCCGTGAATAAAAGGGATTTTTCTCCATGCGAAGCATAATCAGAAGATATAGCTACTGTTCCCGGTCTATCCCATACCGGCTTCCATCCACCTACATCTCCATCTTCAAAGCTCTGGTACAACACAATGTTGTCTTTTTCAGTTTCCGATGCTATCGCTATCTGTCCAAACTGCCCCATCGAAATAGCCAAAATAGCTGCTAGCATGATAGAAATAACTTTTTGAAATTGTCTTCGCATTGCAATTTTACCTCCTAAATTATGTATTTTGCCGACTTTTTTGTGCTTCTGCAGCATAAACTATGATAAAACTTTTTAAAAAAAGATACTAAATTCAATATTACTTACATTCCATATCATTATGTCAATTACATATTCTGTATTAGAATGAAGTTACCATAATGAATAGAATGTTTAAAGATTTTAATTTAGCATCAGAAATTTTATTAGGCAATTGAATATACATGAAATAAATACCGTAAAACAATGGGAAAAATTTCAAAGTAAAAGCAGTATGTATTTTACATTTTATGCTGAGATATGGAGTAGATTTAAATGACATTTAATTAGATTAATTCATATAAAATAGATAATATATTATAGTATTGGGAAATTCGTGTTGAAATCACGCTTCACCTCCCTATATCATCATTTAAGTAACACTTTAGCGATACTTGTTTCATGCTGCAATCAAAAATTTCACAGAGATATGATGTTGTAGTTTACCATCTGATGATATATAAAATCGGCCAAATCTTGAAATGAAAACTTCAATATTAAATATCGGAAAATCTTATAAAAAAATAAATATATGGGCATATAAAAAGAATATATATTATAATTTTGCTATGTATAACGCAGAAATAATGTTCTAGACTATATTATCACATAAATTTGACATCTTAGTCAACATAAACCTTTCAGTTTGAAAAAAGACATAAAAAGGCAAAATCTTACGCTTAGCTATATTTGCTCTGCTTCGCACCTCAAACTGTAAAAGTATTTTACAAGCTCACTCTCATCTTTTATCGATTCTTTTAGCCTTTTCAGAGTTCTCTTCCCTACTCTTCTATCAATCAATGCCAATGCTTTAACTATAGAATTATCCGATCTCAATGATTCCTCAATGGGAGAACTTAGGAATTTTTCTGCAGCTTCAAGAAAATCATATTGTGAGAAAATGTCTTGCTCCTCTATTTTTTTATGTGCCAGATTATTAATATTTCTATTTATGGCTATTTGAGATAATATATTTTCAGCAAAACCTTCTTTTTTCAGCAACTCATACATTTTGTCCTGCTTAAAATCATCTTGCTCAGAACAAATATTTTCACTGTCTCTTATTTCTTTTTCTGCATTATATATTGCAATTTCTTTTTTTATACTGCACATATTAACAACTTCTTTTCCGTCTACAGTAATATATGCCCGTCCCATTTGGTCATGAGCCTTTCTGTAATTTGTAATCCAAAATTCAACCCTGCCCTTTAAACATGGACAAATAAAATCCTCCAATTGCTTCTTTAACTTACTCCACATCAATTACATCCCCCTTAATTTCCCACTATACGCTTCAATAATGCTCAATTGTATCTTTGATAATATCTCTCTTCCATATGTTACAAATATCACAATAGTATCCCTCTTCTATATCTCCTCAAAAACTAGCCTCACAAGCCATGTTAACACTTCCATTATCAATATTTTCTTCTTTTATTAGCATCATAATAAGTTAACAGGTATATGACAAAACCTTTTACATATATTTCCAATCCATTATATAAAAAAAGTGTTCTCAAGTAAATAAGTTGAGTAAAAACTGCGATTATACCTTAATTTATCACAACCGCAATAAAAAAGCCACGGTATAAATGCAATTTCTATCGCATTTTTCCATGACTTCTGTTCAAAACTATTGATTTTATCGCTTTTTTAAACCTATATAAACGTATTACAACTGATTTATATCTCTCTTCTTCCCTCTAAAGCCTTTGCCAACGTAACTTCATCGGCATATTCCAAGTCTCCGCCTACAGGTACACCGTGGGCAATCCTTGTCGTTTTAATTCCCAAAGGTTTTAGCAGCTTCGATATATACATTGCAGTTGCCTCACCCTCAATATTAGGGTTTGTAGCGATAATAACTTCTTTGACATCCTTATTTTGAAGTCTGATTAAAAGTTCCTTAATCCTAATGTCATCCGGACCAATACCTTCCATAGGTGATATTGCCCCATGCAAAACGTGATAAAGCCCTTTATACTCTTTAATTCTTTCCATAGCAGCAACATCCCGGGCATCCTGAACGACACATATTAAAGAATCGTCTCTGTTATTAGAACTACACAGCGAACATACATCACTATCAGTTAAATTGCCGCAAATGCTGCAATACTTTGTTTTTGACTTGGCATCACTAATTGATTTTACAAGTCTTTCAACTTTTTCCACAGGCATATTCAATATATGGAAAGCAAGCCTCTGTGCTGTCTTATGCCCAATTCCGGGAAGCTTCTCCAACTCCTCAATAAGCCTTGCAATAGGTGCTGCATAAACACTCATTATAATCCATCCTTATTTTAGAACAGTCCGGGAATACCACCTAAACCGCCTGTTATCTTGTTCATTTCTGAATTAACCATATCATCAGCTTTTCTCATGGCTTCATTAACTGCTGCCACAATAAGGTCCTGAAGCATCTCAACATCATCGGGATCAACAACTTCCGGTTTGATAATAATTTCCTTCAATTCCTTTCTTCCCGTTATAACAACTGTAACTGCTCCACCACCGGCAGACGCCTCGACAGTCTTGTCTTTCAATTCTTCCTGAAGCCTCTCCATATCTTTCTGCATCTTTTGAGCCTGCTTCACAAGGTTGCTCATATTTGCACCAAAACCTGGAAATCCGCCTTTTGCCATTTATAATCTACCTCCTGTTTAATACTCATTTAGTAAGCTGTTAAGCTATTTACAAATTATATCCACTTATTATTAATTTAAATTAATTGAAACACAATAAATATTATACATTAATACTATGGCTAATTGCCACTCTTTTTTATTATATTGAGTCAGATATTAAATTTGAACCAGTAAAACATTATACCTTTTTCATACAAGCATTACTCGTCCACAATTTCCAAAGGTGCATTAAGTTCTTCTGCAATAGCTTTTGCTTTTTCAACAAATTCATCATATTCCTTGTCCGATACTTCTTCTCTATCAACAATCTCTTCGCTATCAAGGCATTTAATTCTAATTTCTCTTCCCAATCTCTTTGATATATAATTCTCCAGGATTTCTGCATTTTCGCTTTTTGATACATTAATTTTAAAAATGCTTCTACCTTTCGGAAAGACAATTCCTACAATTCTATTGTTTATCTGTATTGCTTTTGTATCTAAAAGATAAGAATATAAAGCCATTTTCCCATCTTGCTTTAAATCGTTCAATACATCATTCCATATATCCATACCTTCCAGATTACCAGCCAGATTTTCAAGATGGGCTTCAACTTCTATATCAGACTTTGTACCATCTGCAGAATGTTCACTCATTTCATCTTCCTTTTTGCTGTCGGCATTGTAATCTTTAGCATTTTTAGAGTCCACCCTAATTCCGTTTGTCAGTAAGTCGTTGAATTTCTTTTCAAGAAAATCCAATCTCTCCGTCAGTCCTGTATCATTTAAATCGACTTTGTTTTCACACAGTTTTATAAGAGCTACCTCAAGCAAAATCCTTGCATGGTTTGACCATCTCATAGTATTCTCAAGTGCTGACAGCTCTTTAATAATAGAAGTTATTTCCAGGTGTGAAAGGTTCCTGCACTGTCCTTTCATCCTTTCTATCATATCTTTTGATGCCTCAACTATTTCTTCAGGATTCTTGCTTGTACTGCAAATCAACAAGTTTCTGTAGTATAATATTAAATCCGATACAAACTGAGTAATATTTTTCCCATCCATAACCAGTACATTTATAAGCTGCAATACTCTATCCACTTCTTTTGTATTAATTGCATCAACCACATCTGCAACAAATGTATTATTAACTATACCTACAATGGACAACACATCCTCATAGGTCAAATGCTTATTCCCAAGGGAAATACACTGATCCAAAATGCTTATAGCGTCTCTTAATGCTCCGTCGGACATTCTGGCGATTAACCTCAATCCTTCCTCTTCAATGCTCACACCGCTGTTTTCCGCAATATATCCGATTCTTTTTACAATACTCTCAACAGGAATTCTTCTGAAGTCAAATCTCTGGCATCTTGACAATATGGTTGCAGGCAGCTTGTGAGGTTCAGTGGTGGCAAGAATAAATACTACGTGACCTGGAGGTTCTTCCAAGGTTTTCAGAAGGGCATTGAATGCACCGGTAGACAGCATGTGAACTTCGTCTATTATATAGACTTTATATCGGGCTTTTGAAGGTGTGTATACCACTTCATCCCTTATTTCTCTAACATTATCAACACTATTGTTTGAGGCCGCATCTATTTCAATTACATCCAGCAAACTACCGTTTAATATACCTTTGCAAATTTCACATTCATTACAGGGATCTCCGTCTTTAGAATTTAAACAATTAATGGCTCTTGAAAATATTTTAGCCATAGTGGTTTTACCTGTACCCCTTGTACCGCAAAATAAATAGGCATGGGCAATTCTTCCGGCTAAAATACTATTTTTCAGAGTTTTTACAACATGTTCCTGTTCCACAACATCTTCAAAAACCATTGGACGCCATTTCCTGTAAAGAGCCAAATAAGACATCTTTTTCACCTCAACTTCCCGCTTTTGTGTAGCTAAAACCATAAAAATCAGTTTCTAATATTTTATAATACAATGAAAACTCAATAAAGTCGATTCTATTTAGACAATTTTATAGTAAAACTTTGTAGTTACCATTTCAAAAAATCTGATGCAACAGTCTTGTGAAATGAGTGCCGAACAGGTTATTTTTTGAAAGGCCTAATTATAAAGAAAAAATTTTAACATCGAATATTTTAGATAATTTGCTGATGAGTCCAATATAAATTACCTTAATCGACAATATTAAATATATAAAAATACAAATAAGCTATTTAAATACATTTAAATAGCTTTATGATTCGAACTTTAAAATGGCCTTTTATTTTAACTATTAAATTTATATTTTTAAATTTAAATGGTCGTGCACCTGCCTTTGACAAGTTCCTACAAGCGTTACCTATGCAGTTAACTCAAACCAGGCATTTCCGCGGCACATGAAAGTGCCCACTTACCGCTGCTTTCTTCCGAACCTGACGGGGTTCATGGGTTTTCATTGCGCAGGACCCAATTTTCATTGCCACTTACATAGGGCAGACCATACAAAAACATGCCTACGGCAGGAATTCAACCCTGCTATAGCGGATTGCAGGTACAGGGCACCGCTACCTCCCCATCTAGCACGACCAAAAATTAACTTTTATTAAATTGCAATAGGTCAATTTCCTTCGATGCACTTAAATATTATACTCAATAATAATAAATACTGCAAGACATTTTATCATAATACTTTAATGTACTTTTAACCAATATACAATTAATTTCCAATAGTTTTGGAAATCATCCTTTGTATTTTTGCCGTAAACAGAAATAACTGTTTTCTTCAGAAATTCTGAGGCTCTATTGTATTCATTTTTCTAAAATCTTCGTCTTCATAAATAGCGTTAGTTTTTGCAGTATTACTCTCTATAAAATTAGAATAATACTTTATATACTTATCAAGAGTTTTTCTGTCCTTTTCAGTCAGTTCGGTTACCAATTGCTTTCTTACCTTGTCCAATACATCACATCCATTCATTATTTTCTACTATATCTAACATATGAAATTTGAATTTTTATTATTCAAAAATATATTTCTAAATTTGTCAGTTTTATCGGTTTAATTGCCAAAACATATTCTAAGCTTGTCTGCCAGGCCGGAATTTCTGTTTGTCTCCCTTTCATTATTTATCATCACATCCAAATAATCTTTATTCCCTACAAGTACTACAAGGTTTTTAGCCCTTGTAACAGCCGTATAAAGCAGATTTCTCGTCATCAGAACCTGAGGTCCCGGAAAGATAGGAATTATGACAACCGGAAACTCCGAACCCTGACTTTTGTGAATTGTCATTGCAAAAGCAGGTTCCAGCTCGTCCAGTATGCTGAAATCATATTCCACTATTTTGTCATCATCAAAAATTACAACTATTTTTTGCTCTTCGTCGTCTATTCCTTTGATTATTCCGGTATCGCCGTTAAAAACTCCTTCACCTTCGCTGCCGTTGCCGTCATCTTTCCACCATCTAATATTATAGTTATTTTTTATCTGCATTACTCTATCGCCTTCCCTGAAAAGGAAATCTCTATAAACTTTCTCCCTTTTATTTCTGTCCTTGGGATTCAGCACTGTCTGGAGTTCTGTATTAAGATTTCCTACTCCCACAGGTCCTTTTCTTACAGGGGTAAGAACCTGAATATCTTTCATGGGTTCAAAACCGTAAGCACAGGGTATTCTTCTGACACAAAGGTCAACAATGGTCTTTACAATATCTTCCGGCGAATTTCTTGTCACAAAGAAGAAATCCTTCTCCTTATTATTCAATAAAGGCTTCTCTCCGTTGTTAATTCTGTGGGCGTTGACAATTATATAGCTTTCCTCAGCCTGCCTGAAAATTTCTTTCAGTCTGACTGTCTTTATCACATCACTATTTATCAAATCCTGTAAAACCTTTCCCGGTCCCACTGAGGGAAGCTGGTCCACATCGCCTACCAATATCAGTCTTGTCCCAATTTCAATGGCTTTAAGCAAATGGTTCATCAAAAGTATGTCAACCATTGACATCTCATCAATGATAACAACATCAGCATCTATAGGATTATCTTCATTTCTGGCAAACACCAATTCGTCATCCTTTGAGGCATAACCCATTTCCAAAAGCCTGTGAATGGTTTTTGCTTCAAACCCTGTAGCTTCTGTCATTCTCTTTGCAGCTCTGCCTGTTGGTGCTGCCAGCAAAACTTCATAACCTTCATTTATCAAAAGGTTGATTATACTTTTAATAATAGCGGTCTTTCCGGTACCCGGACCCCCAGTTATGATAAGAACTCCGTTTATCAAAGCTTCCCTTATCGCATCTTTTTGATTTTGTGTAAGTATAATTCCCTCTTTTTTTTGCACTTCCAATATTTTCTCATCAAAATCGCTCAAATCACCTTTAAATTTAATAGAGGAAAGCTGGGCAAGTTTTCTGGCAACTCCTGCTTCTGCATTGTAAAAAGCACTCAAATATACTCTTGAAGAAGCCTCATTTCTTTCTATATATATGGATTTGTCCAGCAACAGACTTATCAAAGCGTTATTAATATCATCCAAGTCAACTTCAAGAAGTTCAGATGTATATTCTTTCAGCTTGTCCTCTTCCGCAAAAGTATGCCCATCCATTGCAATGTGAGACAAAACATACTTTATACCGCTGCAAACTCTGAATTTCGATTTCGGATCTATGCCAAGGCTTTTTGCAATTCTGTCGGCAGTTTTAAAATTAATCCCTATTGCTTCATCGGAAAGCTTGTATGGATTATTCCTGATTTCTTCTATAGTGTCTTTGCCATAAATCTGGTAAATCTTTGCACAGTATGTCGGACTGATACCGTACTCCTGAAAGAACATTACTACGTCCCTTAATTCTTTCTGCTCATGATAAGCCTGTCCGATTCTCAAAGCTTTTTCTAAGCTTATGCCCTTTATTTCGGATAATTTCTCGGGATGAAATTCTATAATATTTATTGTGTCTTCCCCGAATCTTTTAACAATCTTCTTTGCACTTGCAGGACCTATTCCCTTTATAAGCCCTGATGCAAGAAAGGTCTCGATAGCTTCAAGGGTCTTAGGAAGTATTTTTTCATAAAGTTCAACTTTAAGCTGCTCTCCATAGTCAGGGTGAGTTATCCAATTCCCTGATACCTTAATCATCTCTCCCACATTAATAAAGGGCATAAATCCAACGGCTGTTATAGTCTCCTTTTCACCTCTAAGCTCGCATACTGTATAACCGTTTATTTCATTTGAAAATATAATTTCTTCAATTATTCCCTCAAAAGTAATCAACATAAACACCTTGTTCTTTGAAAATTAATTTTTCCATCCACAAAAAAAGCATTTATTAATACATAATCCATAGCTGTTTATAATTAAGTATATCTCATACTATTAACTTTTAAAAGAACAGATATCAACTTTTACAAAAGATTAGAATATACGGGACATAATGCAAGCAATAGGAAGGCAGAAACTACCATCAGAAATAACTTCATATTTGATAGTTTAATTCTCATATGTTTTTATAGGATCATAATTTTATTTTTGTAACAATTCCAAAATACCCAATACAACTCCTGAAATAATAGTTCCATCATTATTACTTTACACATAATTTTAGTTATTTTCACAGTATTTTTTATACCTAATTTCCTATTGGTATCAGGTGTCGCAAAAGGATATTTATTGATAAGAAAGCCTAATATAACAAGAGGTATAATTGTTAGTACCGCGTTGACGTAAATATTTTTTAGAGCAAAGCCTATAGGGACTGCAATTGCTAAAACTAATAAATCAATAAGCATTAAAATAATAAATTTCATCCCATTTTTGTTAACTTATTCCTCAAATTTTTCTATTCCCTTCTTGTGCTCTTCATTACAATAATAAAACTGCAGGTTATCTTTACTCACACCACTATAAGTATTCAATACCATTTTTTGCTTTGCTTAATTTCCGCAATACTAACATTTCGGCATACTAATTCCCCCTCTCATCATTCAGAAATATGTAATCAAAAATTAACATTTTTAATACAATATTATGTCTTTTCTCAATTTTTTTCAATATTCTCTACTTCAATATACTGTTCTTCTCCTTCATCAAAAGATTCAAAAAGTCTTTCCATTTCAGATTTTTTTAATACCTCAATACACTCATAATCCTTCTCCAGCTTCTTTAATATCTCAACAGTATCATCGGTTGAACCCATATCCACTACTGTAAGCCTGCCATCGGGCATAAGTTTCCGGATAAAGTCCCTTTGAAGAGCATTTCTTAAAACACCTTCAATAACCTCTCCCTGATTTTTAACAATGAGCACCAGTTTTATCATTGAACTTCTATATTGTCTACTGTGTTTAATACTAACCAACAACTCGTGCAGGAATACTATAAGCCCATATGTAGCAAACATGTAAACTACAATATCAAACATTGTTTTCAGCATGCCAAACACCTCCTTTTTTAATCTATGAAAGGTTTAGCAATGCTGTTACTACTATTTTTATAAGAATCAACATAATTTTTGAATTACAACAAAATTATCCTACCGACATCTTATAAATTATCGGCAGAACTTTCATTATAATTCTTTACACTATCAATGTTTTCGAGCTTCTTTATAAAATGCTGATAGACAAAGGATATTGCCACAAGTGATATCCCAAGGGCAAAATAGGCTACGATTTTATACCCCACAGTCAAATAGGACAAATCAATCAAAAACAGCTTTACAACCGATAATATTGCAAGGCCCAGACCAAACCTTCGGATTAAAGTATATCTTTTTACAAACCCGAAAACAATCCATAGAAAGGCTGTTACCGCATATATGATACTAAAAGCCATATTAGAAAACTCTAAGCCCAATTGTACGGTAAGGTTTTGTGTCAGTAAAATGACAAAGAAAGCAGATATTAACAAAGGATACCATTCTATTTTCAGCTTACCCTCTGTGACAATCCCCTTTATAAGATCATTTACCGCAAATACAGCCAACAAATTGGCAAGTATCAAAATTAATGTACCTATTCCTACCATAATTAAAGATATATCGCCTTCTCCTGAGTAAGTAAACATATAATCACTGTTAAACGTAATGGTCATCATTACTCCTATAAAATACAGCAAATATGAAATAACTTTTGTTCCCGTATCTGCCAAACGTTTTATCCGCAATATTCCATAAGCAATGAGAAAAGTTTCGGCTATTAAAATAGTAAAATTCAGCCCATCACTTATGCGTGGTGTATTCGGCAATATCTTATCAAATAAATCCGATATTTTAACGTGGGTATATATGGCATATAACCAAAGATTTACCACAGCTGCATACTTGTACGCTTTTTCAAAAATCCCGAAGGGTTCATTTCTATACATATAGGCACCTAGTATTATAAGGCTTCCCAATGTTATTGCCAAATATTTGTATGCAAAGAGATCATCTACCTGCAATAAAAGATCCAGTAAAATAAATGATGCCAAACATATATAATTTATTGCAAAACCACTTCTTCTGAACCTTTTTTCTCTTTTCAGAATTCCATAGGTTGTTAGTAACACTCCTTCAACAAGCCATCCCAAGCTGACCCACGCTTTACCAAACTGGAACGGTACAACAAGAACTGTAAAGGTCAATCCGGTAAGGTAAAAAAGTGCTGCCGCATGCTTTTCTCCATCAAATTTTATTTCAACTATTTTCCACATAAATAAATAGACTACAGCAAACAAAAAGGAAAGAAGACCTGTAAATTTATCAAGTTCAAGACGGTAAAATGTGGAATACATTATAATTGAGCTTATAAAAGTATTTATACCCAGCAAAACCACATCGGCTTTTTTAAACCTTTTTGATGTTTTATATGTAGATATAACAGGGATTGCAGTATAATTCAAAAATGCTGAAGCAATATAAGCTATCAATACTATATGATTAATTCCGAAAGGAAGCTTTTCAATCCGATAAATTGTGCTGTTCACTATATACACTGTTCCGAATATGTTCAAAATCAAACCTATGAAAGAAGATATCTGCCATTTCTTCTTAAAAGAAATTCCGAGGGCAAACAGGTTTAGAACCATGAAATATACCATTGCACCATATATCATTATTAAATTACTGCTTATTGAAAATATGGGCAGATATCCGCCTATTAGCGCAAAAGCAGCAATAGTTTGAGAATTATATCTTAATGAAAGCAGGAAGGAAACTGCAGTAATCAGCAAACATATAACAAGTGCCGGATACATGGGTAATATCTTCAGTCCAAAATAACTTATCGATGTGGCCACATACAGAATAGCTATACCGCCGGACGCAACACCTAATGAAAAAACGCTGGGCTTTTTCCTGTTAAGAATTTCTCCTATTACAAGCATAATACTACCCAAAACAAACATACTAATTCCTTTCATAATATCGTTAAGCCTTGTATAAGTATATTGGGATGCAGCTATTACGCCTATTACAATTAGAAATATACCGATTTTGTTTATAAGATTTTGACCTATAAAAGCCTCTATATTGTTCTTTTTAGTTATAGCATTTATTTCTTCTTCGGTGATTTGCTCATTTTTCAAAGCCTCAAACTCCTGTTTTGCATTCTTGGACAAAACTTCGTTATCCTTAGAATACTTCAATTTTATCTGTCGTATTTTTTCATCCAAAGCAACAGATAAGTTATTCAGTTGATCGTATATCTCATCACGTAAGTCAATTTGTTTTTTCTGAAGCTCTCTATTTATTTGATCAATACGTAAACGTATATCGCGCTCAAATTGATTAAGCTTATTAATTCCCTGATCACGATTTGTCCGGAAATAAATGTCCAGTTTCCTGGCCGATAAATTAAGTATTTTCAATTTTTCGCTGTATATTTGCTCATAAAGTGCATTTTTAATACGTGCATTTTCTTCTTGAGCAGCCTTCAACTCAAGTTTAATTTTTTCATTCTCTTCTTTAAGTACAGCATTTTCCTTTTTCAGTAATGTATTTTCCTTTGTCAAATCATTATTGGAAAGAACTTTGAGTTCCTTCTCCAATTGCAGGACAGTTTCTTTGTGAGTCTTTAAAATATTTTCCAAATTATCTGTTATTGACATGTTTTCCTCCTTATGAAATGAATAAACATAAAACTTTGAGACGAGAAAAAATTCTTTATAAAATGGCTATTATACAACAATTCTACACTATAATGGCAATCAAATCAATGTATTGGGTATATGCTTTATCGGAAATACGGCAGAATTTATTTTATATTACAGTTTGCACTTCATTGGATATACCGAACAAAAAAAGGAAGCAATCTGAATGCTCCCTTTTATTTCTCAAATCTATAATTTATTTAAATTACTCATTGAAATCTTACAATTCTTTTGCTGCCTTTTTCAAATCTTCTGCCTTGTCAGTCCTCTCCCAGGGGAGATCAAGGTCTGTTCTTCCAAAATGGCCGTATGCCGCAGTCTGTTTGTATATAGGTCTTCTCAAGTCCAAACTTTTTATAATTCCTGCAGGCCTTAAGTCAAAATGCATTTCAATAAGCTTTTCTATCTTCTCATCAGGTATTGTACCGGTTCCAAAAGTATCCACTCTAATTGATACCGGTTTAGCAACACCTATTGCATAGGCCAACTGTACTTCGCATTTTCTCGCCAATCCTGCTGCAACAACATTTTTAGCTGCATATCTGGCCGCATAAGCTGCAGAGCGGTCAACTTTTGTGGGATCTTTTCCTGAAAAGGCACCGCCACCGTGTCTTGCATACCCTCCATAAGTATCAACAATGATTTTTCTTCCTGTAAGGCCTGAATCCCCCTGAGGTCCTCCGACAACAAATCTTCCCGTTGGATTTATAAAATATCTTGTATTGCTGTCAAGCAAGTATTCAGGAATAACTGGCTTTATCACATGTTCAATTATATCTTTCTCAATAGTGGCATGGTCGACTTCAGGACCGTGCTGTGTGGATATGACAACTGTATCAACTCTAACAGGCTTGTCCCCGTCATATTCCACAGTAACCTGGGATTTCCCGTCAGGTCTCAAATAGTCTATAATTCCTTTTTTTCTAACGTCAGACAACCTCTTGGTAAGTTTATGTGCAAGGGAAATAGGCATTGGCATTAATTCCTCAGTTTCATCGCATGCAAATCCGAACATCATTCCCTGATCCCCTGCACCGATAGCCTCAATTTCCTCATCTGTCATTTCGCCTTGCTTAGCCTCAAAAGCTTTGTTTACGCCCATCGCAATGTCCGGAGATTGTTCGTCAATAGAAGTCAATACTGCACAGGTTTCTGCATCGAAACCGTATTTTGCCCTGTCATATCCAATTTCTCTAATAGTATTTCTAACAATTTTAGGTATATCAACATAACAACAAGTAGTGATTTCACCAGTTACCAAAACAAGTCCGGTAGTAACGGAAGTTTCACATGCTACTCTTGCCATAGGATCTTCTGCCAATATTGCATCTAAAACAGCGTCAGAAATTTGGTCGCATATTTTATCAGGATGCCCCTCAGTAACTGACTCGGAAGTAAACAATTTTCTTGCCATTTATAAGTCCTCCTTAATTTAAATTTAGCATATAAAATAAAAAAACCTCTTTCAATAAGAAGAGGGCTTTCTATCTCTCCTTATCTTTCAGGATATTCATCCTGCAGGAATTGGCACCGATACTTAAAGCCGGTTGCCGGGTTTCATAGGGCCCTTCCCTCCACCTCTCTTGATAAGGTTATACTTGTATTATTTTGTCAAAATTAATTTATCATATACATTCTATTAAGTCAATAAAAATACTGTTTTTCTCAATAAACTTTTTTGCCTTGACGTCCCAAGCAATATTTTTTGATGTGCTTGCGATCTGTAATTAAATACTTTTTGAAATGGTATTGTTAAATTTCTCACTAAAATATAGGCTATAAATATGAAGATCAAGTTATTTTTAATAAGTATGTTGTCTTTTTTTAACCGAAAATTCAAATTATTTTATAATTCGTAAACCTTCAGAAACTTCTTCCAAAGGCTCGGGCTTAAACTCGTTGCTAACCGCAAAAAAGCGTCCTTCAATTTCCTTAATAACAACTGTATTAAAATTTATAATATCTTCACATAACATTCCGGTATATATTTCTCTGTTATTTACATCTTTAAATCCTGAATACTTCCGAACCAACCTTATTACTCTCCTTTTTCATCTCAAGAATTCAGTTTTCCATATACTTTATCTCTAAATCTTGCAGATTCAACGATATATCTCTCATGCTGACCTTCACCTATCTTTTCTTTTGCATCGAAAGCTTCCACCTTGAAAGTCAGTTTCCTACCTTCTATGGAAATAAGTTCTGCCACAGCTTTTACTTTCATACCGATGGGTGTAGCAGCCATATGCTTTACGTTAATGGCCGTACCTACTGTTGTATAGCCCTTCGGCAGATGCAATGAAACTGCTGACGATGCAGAACGCTCCATGAGACATATCATTGCAGGTGTGGCATATACATCCAAGTCTCCACTTCCCATTTCCTCTGCAGAATTTTTATTAAATACTTTTGTTTCAATTGATGCTGTTAATCCTACTTTTAAATTTATATTTTCCATATCATTTATACCTCAAAAACAAACTTTAGTTACATTGGAATAAATAAAAATTTGCGTCTGATAAATCTAAGGTAAGTATGTTGTGAAGCAATTTTACAGATCGCAAAAGCACGTCATAAACCTTTGATATTATATCAAAAAATTTTTTACCTATAAAGAGTTATTTAAAAGATTTAATCAAAAATTTTAAGCTTGAGTTAAAATATTTGGAGATAAAAAGAGATAGTGTTAAACTATCTCAATATACTTAATTCTTTATATTCTCCACATTGCTTAAGCATTAGCAAAAAGTTCTTCAAATTCGTGTCCCTCAAGCTTTTCCTTTTCCATTAAAGCATTTGCAACAGCATGAAGTTTATTGATATTTTCTCTCAGTAAGTTAAGTGCTTTTTCATAGCAGCTGTCAATTATTCCTTTTACTTCTCTGTCGATTTGAGCGGCTATTTCTTCACTATAATTTCTTGTTTGAGCAAAATCCCTGCCTATAAACACTTCTTCATTTTCGTTGCCGAATATCATATTTCCCAAAGTGTCACTCATTCCGTACTTGGTTATCATTCCTCTGGCTACGCCATTAGCCTGTTTAAGGTCCCCCGCTGCACCGGTACTGATTTCACCAAGTACCAATTCCTCAGCAGCTCGTCCTCCCAATGCTATAATAATGCTTTCAAGTAAATTGGACTTTGTCTTATAGGACTTATCTTCATCGGGTTTGAAAGAAGTATATCCTCCTGCCATTCCTGCAGGTATAATCGATATTCTGTCCACCTTGTCAGTAGTAGATACCAATTTAACAGCCAGAGCATGCCCTGCCTCATGATATGCAGTAAGCCTTTTCTCTGCCTCACTCATTACCCTGCTTTTCTTTTCCGGACCCATGACAACCTTAAACACAGCTTCTTTTATTTCTGCCATTGTTATAACTGTCTTGTTGTTTCTGGCAGCAAGCAAAGCTGCTTCGTTCAACAGATTTTCAAGATCCGCTCCGGTAAAACCGGGTGTAGTCTTGGCAAGTTCATCCAGCTTTACATCATCTGCCAGCGGTTTACCTCTGGCATGTACTTTTAATATCTCTTCTCTTCCTTTGATATCGGGTAAACCTACAACAACTCTTCTGTCAAATCTACCGGGTCTCAAAAGTGCAGGGTCCAATATGTCAGGTCTGTTTGTTGCCGCAAGAATTATAACACCTTCGTTTACACCAAAACCGTCCATTTCAACGAGAAGCTGGTTTAATGTCTGCTCACGCTCATCATGACCGCCTCCAAGCCCTGCTCCTCTATGTCTTCCCACTGCGTCTATTTCGTCTATGAATACAATGCACGGAGAATTCTTCTTAGCCTGGTCAAAAAGGTCTCTTACCCTTGAAGCACCAACACCTACAAACATCTCAACAAAGTCAGAACCGCTTATTGAAAAGAACGGTACTCCAGCCTCTCCCGATACAGCCTTTGCAAGTAATGTTTTACCTGTTCCCGGCGGTCCTACAAGCAAAACTCCTTTAGGAATTCTTGCACCCAATTCCACAAACTTTTTGGGGTGTTTCAAAAACTCAACAATCTCCTTAAGCTCTTCTTTTTCTTCATCTGCTCCGGCAACATCATTAAACGTAACCTTCTTCTTATCGTCTATAGTCATTTTAGCCCTACTTTTACCGAAAGACATAACACGGCTTCCTCCTCCGCCCTGTGACTGCTGGAGGAAAAATACCCAAAACAATACGAATATAATAATCAAGCCAAAAGTCGGCAATATTGCAACCCACCATGGTGCTGTAGGCGGCAATACCACTTCAAAAGCAATCTTATCAGCTTTAATCGGTTCCTCTATCTCATCCATAAAGGATGTTATATCCTCCGGAATATAAACTATAAATCTATTTTTCCCTTTTACATCACTATTCAAAACTACCTCGGCTTTACTTCCTTCCAACTTAATTTCTTTAACATTATCATTATGAATCTGTTGCAATAGAAAAGAGTACTTGGCCACTTCCGGCCCTCCATTATTTGTAGCCACAGCAACAAACAGTAAAATTATAACAAATAACACTATATATATGCTTATGTTTTTGAAATATTTCAAAAAGCTCCCTCCTTATTTTGCATATCTATAATAAAGTAAGTATCTACCAAATGCCATTATATATTTACATTATATTAACATAACACGAAATAAAACACAATAAACCTTTAAAATTAACATCAAAAACTTAAGCCTTTTTGCATAAAAAACATTTATTCCGTTCATAATCCACAAACCGGTAAACTTATTCAGTCACAACCCACTAGTCTACTTTATTGTCGTATACACTTTCTTTCAATACGCATACATCGGGTAAATTTCTATATTTACCTCCAAAGTCAAGTCCATAGCCTACAACAAATTTATCGGGAATGGTTATACCGTTATAGGCAATGGGTACATCTACCTTACGCCTTGATGGCTTATCAAGGGCAGTACAGACCTTCACATCCTTAGGACCTCTGTCCTCAAACAAATCCTTGAGGTATCTCAGAGTAAGTCCCGTATCTACAAGATCTTCAACTATAAGTACATGTTTATTGGTTATATCTATATCAATATCTTTAATTATTCTGACAACTCCCGAAGATTTAGTTGAATTACCGTAACTTGAAACAGAAATAAAATCCATTTCTATCGGAATAGTTATATGCCTTATGAGATCGGCAAAAAATACAACTCCTCCTTTTAATACCCCTATCAATACCAATTCTTTCCCTTCGTAATCCTCTGATATCCTTTTACCAAGCTCTCTAACTTTTTCCTCCAATGCTTCCCTTGTAACCAAAACTTCTTGAATATCTTCAAACATAAGGTTCCTCCATTCTTAAGACCTTTGCATATCGGTTTTATAATTTAACTTCAATACTTTTTTAGTATTTTCAGTAACTTTAAATTTATCACTTATTTTATAACCAATAATCCATACAATTTCATTTCCTTTAGCAATTAAAGGTATATTGTCTCTCAGTTCTCTTGGAATTTTATTATCAATGAAATACTCTTTTAATTTTTTTGTACCGTTGGAATTTATAGGTTTGAATAAATCTCCTTCTTTCCTTTTCCTTATATTTATTCCCTCAATCATTTTATCATAATCAAAAAACTGAATGAGAGAGCTTCCCTTAATACCTTTAAAGTCACTGAAATCAAATTCATTTATAACAGAAGCCTCAATACAGTATTTCCCATCTCCTACTTCAGTAATTCCAGGTATATTTAAAACTGCTTCAAAACTAAAAGATTCTGTCAGCCTTTCTTTATTATAAAATCTTATGCTTTCATAAGTTCTTGCTGCCTTAATTCCGGGAAGATCAATCTTAGAACCAACTTTACCGCTATTTATCATCTCCAGGATATTTTCTATATGTATACTTTCAATTCCTTTAACATTTCCCTTCACTTCTTCAATGGCTTTTCTTATTACTCTTCTCTTTATTGCAATATGCATTTTTTTTATTTTTCTCAGCAAAAGCTCTACTTCTTCGTTCTCTTTTCTTAAAACAGCATCGCAGTATGCTTTTTTAACTTTACCGTCAATAAAATCCATATCATCTTTTATAAGTCTGCTCATCCTGTCAATGCTCTTTACCAAACTGCAACCAAAAAGATTATCAATGTTTGGAATAACATCAAGTCTAATTTTGTTTCTTGTATAAATTTTCTCAAGATTTGAACTGTCGATTACGGTATCCAAATTTTTTTCGAGTATGTAAGCCTCTATCTCGCTTCTTTCAATATCTAAAAGCGGTCTTATTATCCTTCCTCTGATATAATCCATTCCTTTAAGTCCGTCCAGTCCGGTCCCTCTGATAATATTCATCAGTACAGTTTCAGCCTGATCATTTTTATTATGAGCTACTGCTATTTTGTCTGCTCCTATACTGTCCGCAACCATTTCAAAATTTCTGTACCTTTCTTCACGCCCTGCCTCTTCTAAAGACATTCCCTTTTGCCGGGCTGCTTTATTTATATCCACTCGTATAGACTTAAGCTCTACACCTAGTTTCTTGCAGAAACTTTTTACAAATTCCTCGTCCCGATAGGACTCGTCACCCCTAAGCATATGGTTTATATGGACCGCTACCAGTTTTAAGTTTAAATCATTTCTTAAGGACCACAAAACATGAAGCAAGCATATGGAATCCGGTCCTCCCGATACACCTACTACTATACAGTCACCGTTTTTTATAAGGTTGTTCTTTCTAATCGTACTTAAAACTCTTGTTATCATAATTATATACCCATATAATATGCAATATTATAAAATGCTCATTATTAACTATTCCCTATATTTCTCCAAGTTAGCAAACTTGGTATATTGCCCAAGCCATGCAAGCTCAACAGTTCCGGTAGAACCCGCTCTATGCTTTGCAATAATGACCTCTGCCACATTTTTTTTGTCGGTATCCGGGTTGTAATAATCATCCCTATATAAAAACATGACTATATCTGCATCCTGCTCAATAGCTCCCGACTCTCTCAGATCGCTTAAGATCGGCCTATGATCCTGCCTTTGTTCCGGAGCACGACTAAGCTGTGAAAGTGTAATTACAGGAACATTTATTTCCTTGGCAAGAATTTTCAGTGACCTTGATATTTCCGATATTTCCTGCTGGCGGTTCTCTGATCTGCCGCTCTTACCCTGCATAAGCTGAAGATAGTCAATTACTATCAGGCCAAGATTTTTTTCAATTTTTAATCTTCTGCACTTTGCCCTAATTTCCATTATGGACGCACCCGGAGTATCATCTATATATATAGGTGCTTCCGATAAAGGCCCTAAAGCTCTTGCAACCTTCTGCCAGTCACTGTCTTCAAGTTTTCCGGTTCGCATTTTTTGGCTATCAACCATTGCTTCACTGGCTAGCATTCTGTTTACCAACTGTTCTTTAGACATTTCAAGGCTGAATATGGCTACAGGTATTTTCGAATGTATTGCTGCATGCTGAGCTATATTAAGCACAAAGGCTGTCTTTCCCATTGCAGGCCTTGCAGCAATAAGTATCAGGTCTGAATTATGAAGACCTGCTGTCTTGTAATCTAAGTCTATAAAGCCGGTGGGAATTCCCGTTATATATCCCTTACTGTTATATAACTCTTCCAAGCGGTTAAAAGTATCCACCAAAACGTCCTTTATAGGGACAAACCCTTGAGTATTTCTTTTTTGCAGAAGGTCAAATATTCCCTTTTCGGCCTTATCCAATACATAAGCAACTTCTTCGGAAGCTTCATAGCCCATGTTTATTATATTTGTCGAAACCTTAATCAGTTTCCTTAATATTGCTTTTTCCTCAACAATCTTTGCATAATGTTTGGCATTTTCGGTAGTAGGTACAATGTTAGCAAGACTAGTAAGGTATTCAAGGCCACCGACACTGTCCAATGTTCCCCTCAACTTAAGCCTTTCAGCTACTGTAATAAGGTCTATAGGTTCGCCTTTTTCATAAAGGTCAATGATGGCATCAAATATTTCCTTATGATCGTCCCTGTAAAAATCTTCACTGCTAATTATTTCTATTACACTTGTCAATACTTCCTTGTCAAGAAGTATTGCACCAAGTACAGACTGTTCCGCCTCTATATTTTGCGGGGGTATCCTACCTAATGAACCTATATCCATATATATACATCTTACTCCTGTTCAACTTTTATTGATAGTTTTCCAGTCACACCAGGATAAAGCTTAACTTCTACCTCATATGTTCCCAAAGACTTCAGTGAATCCGGCATATTAATTTTCTTTTTATCTATATCGAGTTTATGATCCTTTAAAAGCTTGTCCGCAACATCCTTACTTGTTATGGAACCGAAAAGTTTTCCGCTTTCCCCGGCTTTGGTTTTGAACACAACAGTAATAGATTTTAGTTTTTCTGCCAATTCCTTTGCCTGCTGAAGTTCTTTTTCCTTCTTAATTTTTTCGGCTTCTTTCTTTGAATTCATAATATTTATGTTGGAAGAATTCGCTTCAACAGCAAGCCCCTTTGGAATCAAAAAGTTCCTTGCATAGCCGTCACTGACATCTACCATGCTTTCCTTTTTGCCTAACCCTTTTACATCTTCTTTTAAAATAACTTTCATCTGTATCTCTCCTTCTAAAATAAATTTAACCCTATGTTTCTTCTTTTTTATAATCCTCCATATATTCCAAAATAGCATTTCTAAGTTTTTCTTTTGCTTCATCCACAGTTACCCCTTGTAGTTGAGCACCGGCAACTGTCATATGTCCTCCTCCACCAAGCTTTTCCAATATCACCTGAACATTTACCTCACCCAGTGATCTTCCGCTGATGGAAACACCACCATTGGCACTACTCATTACAAAAGCTGCAGTTACACCAGCCAAATTTATAAGCTGATCTGCCGCCTGGGCAGCTATTAAAGCACAATTCTTGACGACTGGGGAGCACACTGAAATAGCAATACTGTCCATAAAAATTTCCGCGTCCTTAACAGTATTGGAAACATTAATATATGTATCAATATCATTTTGAAATAGCTGCTTTACTACTACAGTATCCACTCCTTGTCTCCTCAAAAATGCTGCTGCTTCAAAAGTCCTTACCCCGGTTTTAAAGGTAAAATTCTTTGTATCCACTACAATACCTGCATATAATGCTTCAGCTTCTATAGGCTTTAACTTGATTTTTTCCTCGACATACTGCAAAATCTCCGTAACAAGCTCGCATGTGGAAGAGGCATAGGTTTCATGATATGTTAAAACCGCTTCCTGTAAGTAATCTGCACCTCTTCTGTGATGGTCAATTACCACAATTTGATCGGTATATCTTATCAAATCCGGTGCTTCGGTATATTGAGGCCTATGCGTATCCACAATTATAAGCAAAGTTTTATTATTCACTTTGTCCAAAGCATCGGTTGTAGCTATAAAAATATTATCATATTCATTGCTTTTTTCAATTTTCGATACGAATTTGTCTATTGTAGGGTTAGAACTGTTTAATACAATGTATACTTCCTTATTGCGATTCTTGGCTACCCTGTAAATGCCTATTGCGGCACCAAGGCAATCGATATCGCAGTTTTGATGTCCCATTATCATTACATTGGAAGCCTGGTCCATTAATTCCCTGAGGGCGTAGGCAATAACTCTTGCTTTAACCTTTGTCCTCTTTTCCAGCTCCCTCGACTTGCCTCCATAAAAGGTAAAATCTTTGCCGTCTTTTATAACTACCTGGTCTCCTCCTCTGCCTAACGCAATATCGATGGAGGCACTGGCATATTTAAAGTTCTCCCAAAGAGACCCCCCGTTTAATCCAAATCCCAGACTTAGAGTTACAGGAATCTTATTTCCGACATTAATTTCTTTTACGCTGTCTAAAATCTCAAATCTTTTATCTTCAAACTCTTTCATATATTTGTATTCAAACACAATCAGATAACGGTCTCTCTCGTACTTCTTAACAATACCTCCTGTATTTTTCATCCACTGATTTATTTTTAAATCAATTTCAGCAAGCATTTGAGGTCGCTTTGCATCATCAGTACTCTGCATTAAATCGTCATAATTATCTATAACAATCAGACCGATGGTTATTTTTTCTTCATCAAATCGCTTTTTCAAATTTACCAGTTCAGTGTTGTCTAAAAAATACAAAAGAAGAATAAACTCATCCTCATCAATCTTCCTGTCCACTTTTACAAAACTTCCCAATACCTTATAATTCTTGTTCCCTATGGCAATTTCTTTTGTAAAGTTATTCTGCTCGTTTGCAATATTATTAGGATCCAGCTCTTTCACAAAAGTGTGTATTGTTTTCTCTAAAAGATCCACTCCTCCGAAGATTTCTTTCGAAGATGAGTTGTACCATATTATAGTGCCGTCTACTTCCAATACAACCAGAGGCATTGGAAAGTTAAGCAAAGTATCTTTTGTGGCTCTGTCTATGTTAAGAGTTAAATTTTCTATATATCGGGTAATTTCCTTCTTTCTGATGTAATTGGATCTATAATTGTAATACACCAGAAAAAGAAACATTACAAAGCCGGGTAACGCAATTCTGTAATCAAGATATGCTATAACTGCCAATAGGATAAATATTATCCACAGATAAAAACCCGCCTTTGGAATAAAAATTCCCGAATGCTTTTCACTATTCATAACACTTTCTCTCCATATAAGTATCTCTGGTCTACTTATTGTTTTTTATCCTTGAACTGTTTAAGTGCCTTGAAAGTTCGGACAAATCACCGTAATATTTTTCCACATCATGATTTTCAATCAGTCCAAGTTTAACCTTGTTTTCTATTTTTAATTCAATTGAATTATAGCTTATGCCTAATCGTCTTCCCAATAAATAACATATCAAAATTATATTTGCCAATGTATCGGAAACAACTTCATGCACTTCTTCTCTAACACCATTTATCATGGCTTTAAAAAGGTTTGCAATATCTGTCAAAAGCTCACTCTTTAGCCACTCAATTATTTTTATATTTCTGGTTATGTCAATCTCCTTGTCCAACAATGCCATAAAACCACTCCATTAGTATTATAATATGCCTCTCTGAAAAAATATACTTTCATATCGAAGTATAGCACCAGTTAACTCAAAATCTTTGAAACGGCAGTTGCAAAACAGCACCCAAAATACTGCTTCATATTTTCTGCACAGCCTGCCTTATCAATAAAACAATAAGGATGAAAGCACAAATTCAACCGAATTCATATTTTTCGGTGTCTTCAGCTTTCCAGTTTTTTTAATATTTTAAATCAAACAACTTGCGACATATATTATAATAACACTAATATCTATATAAGTGTTTATTTCCCAAAAAAACATCTGTTAAATTTAAATTTTTTATTCACTTTATAATAAACTCAGGATAAGACCCCAAAAATTTATAAAATGAAGTCTTCCTTTTCACCATAGTCAAGGCATCCCTAACATCATCATCTTCAATATGACCTTTTAAATCCACAAAAAATATGTAATTGCCAAGTTTGTCCTTTGCAGGTCTCGATTCAATTCTTGTCATATTTATATCCCACAAGTTAAAAATATCCAATATTCTATACAAACTTCCCGGTTTATCTTCCGTTGAAAAAACTATTGAAGTCTTATTATTTTTTGCTTTAGCAGCTGCAGTTTTTGATACTACGACAAAACGAGTATAATTATTTTTGCTATCCTGTATTCCTTCTGCAATTATATCAAGTCCATACACTTTTGCTGCTGTAAGGGACCCTATTGCAGCCATGTTAAAATCACATTCCGCTACCTGCCTTGCCGCTTCTGCCGTACTGTATATAAATCTTATCTCCGCATGATTAAAGTTGGTTTCAAGATATTTTCTGCACTGACCAATGGGTTGCGGATGTGAAATTATGTACTTTATATTTTCAATATTTGTCCCTTTCCTGACTAAAAGATTTTGCTTTACTTCAATAGCTACCTCTGCCTTTATTAGCAAATCGACATCAGTGGCAAGGGTGTCCAATGTGGCATTAACAGCCCCTTCCAATGAATTCTCAATGGGCACTATCCCTTCATCAATCTCATCATTATTTACCGCATTAATTATTTCCCCAAAGGTATTAAATGCACATTCAACAAAATCCTTTTCACCTTTTTTATACTCAAGAAGTGCTTCCTGAGAAAAAGTACCTTTTGGTCCCAGAAACCCAATTTTTAACATAGCCATCTCCTTAATTAACTGTCAAAATATAATTTATATAATAACATTAGTTTTTGAAATTTCAAGTGGACTTTAGCTTTAATGGGCAAAACTTAAGTCTTTGCACCTCATTATTACAAAATTATAAAGAATAAGCTCTTAAGTTTTTAAATTTTGTTGTTAATAATTCCAAGGCTTGTATACAAAATTTCCCTTTGAATCAATATAGCCCATCATACCTGACTTCCAAACTCTTGCCAATCCACCTTTGAAAGGTTCTGCATCAGTAAAAGAAGGTTCAACCAACCATTTCCCTGTTTTATCCACATAACCATAGATGGTATCATAACTTCCGTCAATCTTCTTTCCTACGATTCCGAAACCTTCGCTGAAATTTTTATAATCATCGTATTCAGGTTCAACTACAATTTCCATATTTTCATTAATAAATCCATACTTTCCGTCTTTCATTATAGCGACCATTTGATCATAAAAATCGTACATCTCTGTATAATACATATCTGTTTCTTTAACAATTGTACCTTCCATATTAATGTAGTAAAATTTATTCTCTTTTTTTACCAGTGCCAATCCATTAGCAAACTCTTTAGCTTCATCAAAATCCGGTTCTATTGCAAAGTTTCCCTGTTTGTCAATATATCCCCATTTTCCTTCTCTATAAACAGGAGCTAGTCCTTCTCTAAAGTTAAGGGCCTTTTCAAATTTATAATCTATAACTTGTTCCCCTTTATTGTCTAGATATCCCCATTTCCCATCATTACCTTGCACTAAAATATAATCATCCACTATCCAAAGTCTATTTTGAAAAACCGGTTCCACTATCTTATTTCCATAAATATCAATCAGTCCCCATCTATCATTTATTTGTACAGAACACAAGGAATCCTCAAAATTTGCTGCAAAATCATAAACAGGTTCAATTACCAGCTCTCCGCCGGTATTTATAAATCCCCATTTATCACCAATCTTTACAGCGGCAAGTCCTTCAGAAAACTTCATAATGTCATCGAACTCAAGAGCACCGATATCCTTACCCTCTGCATCTTTTAATTTCCATTTATAGGCCTCATAAGCAATAAGACCATTTCCAAGAAGTTTACATCCGCTATATATCGGCTGCAAAATATATCTCCCACTCTTGTCTATTACCCCGTATCCATTGCCGGTCTTCACTATTGCCATTCCATCAACAAAATCTTCCGCATATTCAAAATTAGGAGGAATAACCACTTCTCCCCTTGAGTTCATATATCCGTATTTATTGGACTGAAACCAAAAGTTCCTATACTTTATAAATACAAAGTAATACTGGTTTGCATCATTACTCTTAATAAAAATATTTTCCGATTTGCTGCCACCACTTACACTGCATGAGCAAAATACTAACAGGATGCAAAAAATTATAAATATTCTCCAATACCTATTCATTTTATCCTCCGGAGCAGATAGCATTACCGAAATATCCGACATTAACTCTGCCCCTTTACCCCAATAACTACATTTTGTTTTAATATTATTATATAGATATGAAATATATACCCGCAACACATTAGTATTAAATCCCTCATATATTTTTGCAGTTTGCAATTCTTCATATTTAATAAAACTACTTTATATGAAAGCTTTGCTGATATATACTATAAATATGTCGATAATATCTCAATGGAGGTTATGGGTATGTGGTTCAATCATAAATTCTTCAAGTACGGATCCGGTATACTTCTCACTTTACTTATAATATATATGTTTGGCAAAATAGATTTTTTTCTTTTACCTTTCAAGAAGCTAGTAGCAGCTGTTTTCGCACCCATTCTTGCATCAATTATACTATACTATATACTAAGACCCCTTGTAAGATTACTGGAGAAAATAAAAATACCCAAAACCGTTTCCATTCTTCTATCCTTTTTGATTTCAATTTTTATCATTGTGTTAATTGTAAAGAATATAGGCGTCATAATAGCTCAGCAGTTCAATTCTCTTATGAACCTATTGTATAAAAACTTTGATATTTCTATATTTTCAAATAATTCGTTTTTTGACGACAGTATCATTCAGTACTTACCTATAGATGAGCTAAAGAAAAGAGCCCTCCAGATTTTAGACAGTCTTATGAACAGTTCAAAAAATTTCTTTATGGGCTTTCTTTCAACAGTTACAAATATAAGTACAATAGTTATAATGATTCCCTTTATACTCTTTTATTTCCTAAAAGATGATAAAGAATTTGCCAGAAAATTCATATCGCTGCTACCTAAAAAATACGCACCCGATGCCCGAAAGATGCTGATAGATATAGACAAAGTACTTTCCTCCTATCTTGTAGGACAAATGACCGTAGCTTTTGCCGACGGAATTCTTATGTACATCGGTTACCTTATAATCAGAATAAAATATCCCTTAATTTTATCTGTTTTTGTAACAATTACGGCTATGATTCCCTTTTTTGGTCCATTTATAGGAATTGTTCCTGCAATTTTTGTTGCACTGACCATGAATCCATGGATGGCTCTGAAAGTTTTCTTGCTTCAAACAATAGTACAACAGATAGACGGGAATTTTATAGCACCGCAAATTATGAAACAAAAACTAAATATACATCCCGTTACCGTAATACTCCTTCTTATGATAGGATCGGCTTTATACGGTTTTGTAGGTTTGTTGATCATTGTACCGGCTTATTCAGCTTTAATTGTAACGGTAAAAAATATATACAGAATTTATAAAACTGAAAAGCTAAATCACAGTAAATTGAAACCTACCAAATAAATATTTGAAATTTCCCGTTCCCCTTTCCCTAGCTTTTGAAAGTTCTCTGAAAATATGAGCAAATCAAAGACGGGAAATCTTTCAGGATAAAAAATCGGGCTAAAGCATTGGCCTTAGCCCTGTTTATATTTATAAAGTGCCATTATAAGGAACATTATAAGCCATAAGCTTTGATGTAAATTTCCTCCAGTTCCTTAATTAATGGCAATCTGGGGTTGGCAGTAGTACACTGGTCTTCAAAAGCCTTTTCTGCAAGCATCGGAACCTTTGACAAAAATTCTTTTTTGTCAACTTTGCATTCTGCAATAGTCATAGGAAGATTTAACTCTTTCATCAGATCCCTTATTGCTTTAATGAGGCTTTTTACTCCTTCTTCAACAGTAGTCGCCGGTAAACCTAATGCTTTTGCAATCTCAGCATATTTCCTGTCCGCAATGAAAGTCTCGTATTTCGGGTAGGATACAAACTTGCTCGGTTTTGAAGCATTATATTCTATTACGTGAGGTAATAGTATTGCATTTGCCCTTCCGTGAGGAATATGGAACTCGCCGCCTAATTTATGGGCAAGACTGTGGTTTATACCCAAGAATGCGTTGGTGAAGGCCATTCCTGCTATACACGAAGCATTATGCATCTTTTCTCTTGCCAATTTATCGTTCCCATTCTTATATGACCTTGGCAAATACTCAAAAACCAACTGTATAGCTTTGATTGCCAAACCGTCTGTAAAATCTGAAGCCATCACCGACACATAAGCCTCTATAGCATGGGTCAAAACATCCATACCGGTATCGGCTGTGACCGATGGTGGAACAGTCATTACAAACTCAGGATCAATAATTGCCACGTCCGGTGTAAGTTCATAGTCGGCAAGAGGATACTTTGTATTATTCTTTCTGTCAGTTATAACTGCAAAAGATGTCACTTCTGAACCTGTTCCCGATGTAGTCGGTATTGCAACAAACTTAGCTTTCTTGCCAAGTTTAGGGAATTTAAATACTCTTTTTCTTATATCCATAAATTTCAATCTCAATGAATTAAAATCCGTATCGGGATTTTCATAATAGAGCCACATTCCTTTTGCAGCATCAATTGCCGAACCGCCGCCTAACGCAATAATGACATCGGGCTGGAACTTCTTCATCAAATCGTAGCCCTTTAATACCGTATCGACAGAAGGATCAGGCTCAACTTCGGAGAAAATCTCACAATGTACATAGTCACGTCTCTTTCTCAAATAATACAGAACTCTGTCAACATAGCCCAATTTTGCCATATAAGGGTCTGTCACAATAAACGCTTTCGATATGTCGGGCATTTTCTCAAGATATTGAGTTGCACCAGCCTGGAAATATATTTTCTCGGGTATTTTAAACCACTGCATATTGACCCTTCTCTTTGCCACTCTCTTTTTATTTATAAGGTTTACTGCCGAAACATTGTCAGTTGTTGAATTTCTTCCGAAAGTTCCGCAGCCTAATGTCAGAGAAGGCATGTTTGTATTGTATATATCTCCAATAGCCCCATGCGTCGAAGGAGAATTTATAATAAGTCTTCCTGCTTTGATTCTTCTTGCAAATTCATCTATTACTTTTTCATTTTCGGAATGAATTACAGCAGAGTGTCCAAGTCCGCCAAACTCGACCATTTCCTCAGCAATCCTTATTCCCTGTTCCCAGCCGTCCACAATATAATATGCAAGGATGGGACTCAATTTTTCTTTTGACAGCGGGTACTCAGGTCCAACGCCATTAAGTTTTGCAATCAATATTTTAGTATCTTCAGGAACCTCAAAACCTGCCATTTTAGCAATTTTGTAAGCCGGCTGACCCACCACTGCCGGATTCATTGCACATTTAACCTCATCAATCGCGGTTTTTTCCAGTTTCCTTGTTTCTTCTGAATTTAAGAAATAACATTTATTTTCTTTCATGAACTTTTCAAATTCTTTGCTTATTGCCTTGTCTACAATAACCGCCTGTTCCGAGGCACAAATCATTCCATTGTCAAAAGTCTTTGAAAGAATGAGGTCGGTAGCTGCTCTTTTTACATCAGCAGTTTTTTCAATATAGCAGGGAACATTACCCGGTCCGACACCAAGAGCAGGTTTACCGGTGCTATATGCTGCCTGAACCATTCCTGCGCCTCCTGTCGCAAGAATCAATGCAACCTTCGGATGATTCATAAGCATTTGGGTAGCTTCTATGGAAGGCTGCTCAATCCACTGGATGCAATCTTCCGGAGCACCGGCCTTAACGGCAGCATCTCTTACAACTCTCGCAGCTTCTGCGCTGCACTTCTGAGCTGAAGGATGGAATGCAAATATAATTGGATTTCTTGTTTTTATTGCAATTAAGGATTTAAACATAGTGGTTGAAGTAGGGTTGGTAACCGGTGTAACTGCAGCAATAACTCCAACAGGTTCTGCCACTTCAACATAGTCTTCATAATCGTTCTCCCTTATTACTCCAACTGTTTTGTCATATTTAATATTGTGATAAATATATTCCGTTGCAAATATATTCTTTATGCATTTGTCTTCATAAACACCCCTGCCGGTCTCTTCAACAGCCATCTTTGCAAGTCTCATGTGTTCATCAAGACCTGCCATAGCCATCTCTTTTACTATGTTATCAATTTTTTCCTGGTCAAACTCCATAAACTTTTCCAATGCAGTTTGCGCTTTATCCACCAGCTTGTCAATTTCCCTCTTTATATCAATTGTTCTGTCTTTTTCCCTAACAGCTTCCTTTACAATCATAAGCATTACCTCCTTTATATCATTACTAAATTCCAATAGACTCACACTATGAGTTTGTTATTTTTTTAACACACTTAGTTAAAAATAATACACTATCAATAAGTGCACTATGTATATTCCATATTTTTTCGTTAATTATTTAACAATTTTATTATAAAACATTGTTATATTTTTGTCAATCTCATTTTGAAATGTTTTTTATAAAAAATAAAAAATTTGGAACTTTATTTTTGAAAATGTAGTCTAATAAATTTGAGGCGGATATCTATGAAAAGTAAAATTAAATTTTTAGCTGTAATTTTGCTGTCTTTTATCCAGATTTTTATAGTTTGCCCCAATGAGGTTAATTCAAAGTCAAGTCTTGTTATCAATGTAACTGAAAATATTGAAAAAGTCGCTGCTACTCCTTGCCCCATAAAAGAAGAACATTCTAAAAGCAGTTCTGCTGCCAGCCCGGTAATAATTAACCCTAAGATTTATAACGATATTGACAAAGGCATGGTCATACAAGGCGATTCGTCCATTGACTCTCATATATTGATAGACCCTCCGGGAAGACGTTTTGATCCTGAATTGTTCAACACTTTTCCGCCCGAGGAAAAGCGTTAGAGGAATTTTGCACCGTTATCTTCCCACTTTCAGTCCCATGCAATTACATTTTTATTTATTGTCAAATTGTTATAGAATAATTATTTCCAAATATTTGGGTAATATCCCTTTGCATTATCCCATTTATTAAACCATAAACCGGTTATATGAACATATTTGCACCAAAAAACTGAATTTACTGTCTGCATGGATTTTATTGCCTTCCCAAAAAATATACATTCTCTTCAAAAACTTTTTTTGCAAAACTTCTTAACCGTTAAGTCTGTCAAAATACATAATTAAGCCTTGATAATATTTTCCTATGGTGATAATATATTAAATAAAATGCTTATATATTTGCTTATCTATATTATTATGTATATTCACATTATATTTAATCAAAATTAAAAGTATAATGATTAAACTATATTTGCCGATAATAAAGTATGTATAAATATCCAATTTAATTTCTGAGCAAAGGACTATTTAAACACGTACACAAGGTGGTGATCAAGTGTCTTTGGAAATCCTGAAATTCATAAAACAAACCGAAGAAGAAGCTGAAAAGCTTCAAAAACAGTCTTTAGATGATTCCCGTCAAATACTTTCTGAAGCCAGCAACCAGTCTTATAAACTTCAGGAACAAGCTATAGAAGATGCTGAGAAAGAAGCAAAAGAAATTCTTTTAAAGGCTGAAAAACTTGCAAACGACCAAGTCAAACAGTTGCAGGCAAAAGTGGACAAAGAATGCGAAGATATTAAAAATCAGGCACGCAAAAAACTTGACAAGGCTGCAGAAATAATAATGAGAAAGGTTGTGAATATTTATGGCAATAGTTAAAATGAGCAAACTTTCTCTAATTGGCCTTGAATCGGATAAGGAAAAAATTTTAGATATCCTTATGAACATGGGAGTAGTAGAAATATCCGAAAGTTTAGAAAAACTCTCATCTGAAGAGTGGAAGGATTTAGTGGTCCAAGATGGAGACAGTGAAAAAGTTGCTATTTTAGACGACAAAATTAACAAAGTCAAATGGGCTATAGAATATCTTTCCAAGTTTTCATCAAAGAAGAAGGGACTTTTTTCAGAGAAAAGATGTATAGATAAAAACGAATATAACATGACCATACAAAATATCGATAAGCTTTCTTCCATTGTTGAAAGTATTCATAAATATAATGATCAACTGGCATACTTAAAATCGGAAAAAAACAAATATGCTAATCTGATTTTAAGTTTAGAACCATGGCAGCAATTGACCATTCCTCTCAATGTGACTTCAACTTTAACAACAACAATACTGATAGGCATTGTACCCCATACCTCGACTTCTGACAGGTTAAAAGAAGACCTCATAAGCGAGGCCCCTGAGAGTTATTTTGAATTAATAAGCTCTGACGGTCAACAAAATTATATTCTTGTAATCTATCACAATTCCTGTGAAGAAAATATTCTTAAAGTTCTGAAACGGTATAACTTTTCAAAGGTGGTTTTCAAAGAACTTGAAGGCACTGTCAAAAGTAATATTGATCGTGCCCAAAAGAATATTACCCGTATTGACAAGGAATGTGAAAAGGTAGAAAAAGAGGTTTCCGAATTCGCCAAATACAAAGACGATTTGGAAATACTTCATGATCATCTGCTAATTGAGAGGGACAGGGTTAAAGTATTGGACAATCTGCTTAAAACCAGTCGAGTTTTTTATCTTGAAGGATGGTTCCCTTCTGAGCTTGGTGAAAAGCTTAAAACCAAGATAAACAGTCAGGTAGAATGCTTTCTGGAAATAACCGAACCGGATAAAGATGAAGATTTCCCTATACTTTTGAAAAACAAAAAACTGGTTCAGCCATTTGAGGCAATTACTGAAATGTACAGTTTACCCAGTACTAAAGACGTAGATCCAACTTTTCTTATGGCACCTTTTTACTGCTTCTTCTTTGGAATGATGGTCAGTGACGCCGCTTACGGCATAGTAATGGCATTAATTACCGGAATAATTCTGCTAAAATACAAACTTCAGGGAACCATGGGAAAGATGATAAAGCTCCTTTTCTTCTGTGGGATATCCACCGTTGCGTGGGGAGCTATGTTCGGCGGATGGTTTGGAGATATACTTCCTCTTATATCGGGCGGAAAACTAAATATACCGCCTATATGGTTCAATCCGTTAGACAACCCTATGAAACTTCTCATCTGGTCCATGGTATTTGGAGGTGTTCACCTGTTTACCGGCATGGGTATCAAAGCCTATATGCTTATAAAAGAGGAAAAGATCTTTGATGCAATATTTGATATCGGTTCCTGGTATATCCTGTTAATAGGTGTAGCACTTCTTTTGGTTGGAGGCACTCCTGCACAGGTAGGTAAATACATGGCAATAGTCGGTGCAGCAATGCTTGTTTTAACACAGGGCAGAGACAGCAAAAATATTATTAAAAGGCTGTTGTCCGGTGTACTTAGCCTGTATAATATAACCGGTTATTTAAGCGATGTTCTATCCTACTCAAGACTTTTAGCTTTAGGTCTCGGTACCGGAGTTATTGCCTCGGTTATAAATACCTTAGGTACATTGTTTGGATTAAATCCTTTAGGAATAATAATCTTGATAATTGTCTTTATTATAGGACACACTTTCAACCTGGCTATCAATGCCCTTGGTGCCTACGTACACACCAGCCGTCTGCAGTATGTTGAGTTTTTCGGTAAGTTTTATGAGGGTGGAGGCAAACGCTTTGAACCCTTTAAAAAGAATACAAAATATATTACATTAAATGACAAGGAGGCAGTTTAAAATGGATTGGATAGCATATTTATTTAACGGTAATTTTCTTGCATTGGCAGGTGCAGCTTTAGCTGTAATTCTGGCCGGTATAGGTTCGGCAAAAGGTGTAGGACTTGTGGGTGAAGCCGCTGCAGGTCTTGTAACCGAAGACCCGAAAAAATTCGGCCAAACTTTGCTTTTGCAAGCTCTTCCCGGAACACAGGGTATATATGGATTGCTTACAGCTTTCGTTATCCTAAATAAAATAGGTATCGTAGGCGGAAATTATGTAGAACTCACAACACAACAAGGTTTCTATTTCTTAGCTGCTTCGCTTCCGATAGCTTTTGTCGGTCTTTTTTCAGCCATTAATCAAGGTAGGGCTGCTGCTGCAGGTATAGGAATCATAGCTAAAAGACCGGAAGAATTGTCAAAAGCCATCATGTACGCAGCCATGGTTGAAACCTATGCGGTTTTAGCACTGCTTGCCTCAATATTGATGGTAACCGGAATCAAATTATAATAAGGGAGTGTCCCCAAAATGTCAGGTGCGGAAAAAATACAAGCAAAAATTCTTGAGGAAGCTCGTGCTGTCGCAGAAGCCAATCTCAATAGGGCTAAGGAAGAGGCTGCAAACATGATTAAAGCTGCTACTGAGGAAGCAGAGGCTAAAAAAAAGCAAATAATAGAGAAAGCCGAGCTGGAAGCTGCAGAAATTAAAAAAAGAATTATTTCCATTGCCGAACTTGAAGCAAGAAAGCAAAAGCTTAAGGCAAAACAGGAAGTTGTTGATGAGGCTTTTGATCTTGCACTAAAAAAACTTATCAATCTTCCTGACGACGAATACCAAAGTGTTCTTACCAAGATGATATCTTTCTGTGTAAAAACCGGTAATGAAGAAATATTATTATCGTCAAGGGACAAACAAAGATTGTCCCCCGGTTTTTTAGATGATTTAAATAAGGCACTTCAACAAAAAGGAATGCCGGCGAACCTGAAGATATCCGACGAAACAAGGGATATCACCGGTGGGTTTATATTAAAATCCGGAGATGTAGAAATCAACAACTCCTTTGAAGCAATAATAAGAATGAATCGTGACGATATAGAGCCGGAAGTAATCAAGAGTCTGTTTTAGTTCTATAAAGAAATGTTTACCTATCCTATAAGAAAGGAGGGAATTTGGTTGTCAAAGGCTATTAAAAACAAGGATACCCAATATGCCTATTCGGTTTCAAGAATTCGTGCCATTGAACGTAAACTTTTAGATAAGGGAAAACTGGACAGAATGGTTGAGGCCAAATCCCCGGAAGAAGCCCTAAAAGTTCTTCAGGAGGCCGATTATGGCAACAGGGATTCTGATGCGTTAAATATTTATGAATACGAGAATCTCCTTAAAGATGAAAATAAAAAAGTATATAGCCTTTTGAAAGAAATTGCCCCCGAACCGGATGTTTTTGACTTGTTCCTGATATCTAACGACTATCACAACATAAAGGTCCTTCTGAAATCGGAGTTTTCCGGGCAGGATTCTGATAGTCTCCTTATAGAATCAGGCTCTATCCCGGCCGATAAATTGAAAGCAATGGTCATGGACAGAAACTTCACCGGTATGCCTGCTATTATGAGGACTGCAGTAGAAGAATGCATACACACCTATAATAAGACATTAGACCCTCAGGTTATTGATATAATTCTTGACAAGGCAAGTTTTAAGCAGATGAAGCAAATTTCCTTAAATTCCGGAAACACCTTTATCAAGGATCTTGTAACACTGTTTATTGACCTTGCCAATATAAAAATTTTTCTAAGAGTAAAAGCTCTAAATAAGCCTTGGGATTTCCTCCAGAAGGTTCTTATTCCGGACGGCAGCATAAGCAGTACGGTTTTCACTGAAAACTTGGATAATCCTTTGGATAGCTTTATTGATGCCTTGAAGTTTACTTCATTAGGTGAATTTTTGGAAGAAGGTATTGAGAGCTTCAAAACCACTGGATCACTGACCAGATTTGAAAAGCTGTCTGACAACCTAATTTTAAATTATGTGAAAAAATCCAAGTATATTGCCTTAGGTATCGAACCTCTTGTGGGATACTTAATGGCCAAGGAAATGGAAATAAAAAATGCACGAATTATAATGGTAGGTAAAATTAATAATATTTCTAATGAAGTAATAAGGGAAAGGCTGAGAGAAGCTTATGTATAAAATAGGAGTTATCGGTGATAAAGATAGTATTTTAGGCTTTAAAGCCGTTGGTATGTCTGTATTCCCTGTAACCACACCATCTGAGGCACAGGAAACGTTGGAAAGAATAGCCGAAGAGCAGTATGCAGTTATATACATAACAGAGCATATTGCCAAAGATATTGTAAAGACCATTGAAAAATACAATGAAAGAAGATTTCCTGCCATAATACCCATTCCAGGCAATCAAGGGTCTTTGGGAATTGGTATGAGCAGTATTAAAAAAAGCGTTGAACGTGCCGTTGGTGCGGATATATTATTTAGAGACAACTAACAGTTACTTAACTTAATCGGCATTAAAATTTCTATTGAAAGAAGGGATAAGGATTGAGCCAGGGAAGAATCGTAAAAGTCTCAGGACCTTTGGTAGTAGCTGAAGGTATGAGAGATTGCAATATGTTTGACGTTGTTCGAGTAAGTGACAAACACTTAATCGGTGAAATAATCGAAATGCATGGCGACAGAGCATCCATACAGGTATATGAAGAAACTGCAGGCTTAGGGCCCGGCGAGCCCGTTGTATCAACCGGTGCTCCTCTAAGTGTAGAACTTGGCCCAGGTCTTATAGAAACAATTTTTGACGGAATACAAAGACCCCTTGTAGCAATGCGGGAAATGTACGGCACCAACATAACAAGGGGAATTGATGTGCCATCACTGGACAGGAAGAAGAAATGGAAGTTTGAACCTACAGCAAAGAAAGGCCAAAAAGTGGTAGCCGGTGATATTATCGGTAAAGTCCAGGAAACAGCCGTTGTAGAACATAGAATAATGATTCCTTACGGTGTAAGCGGTACTATCACCGAAATATATGCAGGTGATTTCACTGTAGAAGATACAGTGGCAAAAGTACAAAAAGACAACGGTGAAATAGTAAATATTCAGATGATGCAAAAATGGCCGGTACGTAAAGGCAGACCTTATAAGGAAAAACTTCCTCCCGAAGAGCCCCTTGTTACCGGACAAAGAGTTATTGACACTCTCTTCCCTATAGCAAAAGGTGGAGTTGCTGCTGTACCGGGACCTTTCGGAAGCGGTAAAACCGTTGTACAGCATCAGCTGGCAAAATGGGCCGATGCTGAAATAGTGGTATATATAGGTTGCGGTGAACGCGGTAATGAAATGACTGATGTTTTAATGGAATTCCCTGAACTGAAAGACCCAAGAACCGGAGAATCCCTCATGAAGAGAACGGTACTTATAGCAAATACTTCCGATATGCCGGTTGCTGCCAGAGAGGCTTCTATTTATACAGGAATCACTATTGCAGAATATTTTAGAGATATGGGATACAGCGTTGCTCTCATGGCAGACTCAACATCCAGATGGGCGGAAGCTTTAAGAGAAATGTCCGGACGTCTTGAAGAAATGCCTGGTGAAGAAGGTTATCCGGCTTATCTTGGCTCAAGGCTGGCACAGTTCTATGAAAGAGCAGGAAGAGTTATAAGCCTTGGAACTGAAGGAAGGGAAGGTGCCCTCACTGCAATCGGAGCAGTTTCACCTCCTGGCGGTGATATTTCCGAACCGGTTACGCAGGCTACTCTTAGAATAGTAAAAGTATTCTGGGGCTTGGACGCAAGCCTTGCTTACAGACGTCATTTCCCTGCAATAAACTGGCTGCTTAGTTATTCACTATACTTAGACAGGCTAGATAAATGGATAAGCGAAAATGTAGCCCGGGATTGGAATAACTTACGTTCCGATGCAATGAGGATTTTACAGGAAGAATCAGAATTAGAAGAAATAGTTAGACTTGTCGGTGTCGATGCACTTTCACCAAACGACAGGCTTACCCTCGAAGCTGCAAAATCAATACGCGAAGACTATCTTCACCAAAACGCATTCCATGAGGTAGACACATATACCTCGCTCAATAAGCAATATAAAATGTTAAAACTTATAATGGGATTCTATTATAAAGGCAAAAAAGCACTTGAGGCCGGTGCATCCATAAAAGACCTTTTTGAATTACCGGTCAGAGAGCGAATAGGACGATCAAAATATGTTCCTGAAGATCAGGTTAATACAGTATTCCAGGAAATTGAAACACAGCTTAACGATCAAATAGATGCATTAACATCAAAGGAGGTGGCAAAAAATGCTTAAGGAGTATAGAACAATTTCTGAAGTAGCCGGCCCTTTGATGCTGATAAAGCATGTTGAAGGAGTTAAATACGAAGAACTGGGAGAAATTGAACTCTCAAACGGCGAAATAAGACGCTGCAAAGTTTTGGAAGTAAACGGCGATAATGCTCTTGTACAGCTTTTTGAGAGCTCTGCCGGAATAAACGTTGCAGAAAGTAAAGTAAGATTTTTGGGCAGAAGTTTGGAGCTTCCTGTATCAATGGATATGTTGGGAAGAGTATTCAGTGGTCTTGGAACGCCAATTGACGGAGGACCAAATATAATTCCTGAGGACAGACTTGATATAAACGGAACTCCAATGAATCCTGCTGCCAGAAACTATCCTTCAGAATTTATACAGACAGGTATTTCTGCCATAGACGGACTTAATACTCTTGTCCGTGGACAAAAGCTGCCTATATTCTCAGGCTCCGGTCTGCCTCATGCACAACTGGCTGCGCAGATAGCAAGGCAGGCAAAAGTTCTTGGAACAGACAGTAAATTTGCTGTTGTATTTGCTGCCATAGGTATAACTTTCGAAGAAGCAGACTATTTTATATCAGACTTTAAACGCACCGGTGCCATAGATCGTACCGTACTCTTTATAAACCTTGCCAATGACCCGGCTATTGAGCGTATAGCAACACCACGTATGGCTTTGACAGCTGCTGAATACCTTGCCTTTGAAAAAGATATGCATGTGCTTGTAATCCTCACCGATATAACAAATTACGCAGAAGCACTTCGTGAAGTATCGGCAGCAAGAAAAGAAGTTCCGGGAAGAAGAGGTTATCCTGGTTATCTGTATACCGACCTTGCCACTATATATGAAAGAGCCGGAAGAAAAATTTCAAAAGAAGGCAGTATAACCCTTATACCTATACTGACAATGCCGGAAGATGACAAAACCCATCCTATTCCTGACCTTACAGGATATATTACTGAAGGCCAGATTATTTTAGGAAGGGAACTGCACAGAAAGGGTATTACACCACCTATAGATGTTCTTCCTTCCCTATCCCGTCTTAAAGACAAAGGAATAGGAAAAGGTAAAACAAGAGAAGACCATGCGGACACTATGAACCAGCTGTTTGCAGCCTATGCAAGAGGTAGAGAAGCAAAAGAGCTGGCCGTAATCTTAGGTGACGCTGCACTAACCGATGTTGACAAACTTTATGCCAAATTTGCAGATGCCTTTGAAAAAGAATATGTTTCTCAAGGCTTTGATGAGGATAGAACCATAGAACAAACCTTAGAGATAGGTTGGAAACTTCTATCCATTTTGCCTAGAAGTGAGCTCAAGCGTATAAGAGACGAATATCTTGACAAATATCTGCCGAAGCAGGAAGAAAAATAGACAACATCAGTACCTAAAATTATATTGAACTTAATCGATATTTTATACTAATAGTAAAAGTATAAATATAAAATCACTTTGTTTTACCTCTTTCACTTTGCTTTAAAGTATTGAAATTTAAATTCAAGAAGACGTATATGGGTTCTCAAAGGCTAAAAAACATATGTACAGTATTTTTTGAGAAACCCTTAGAAGGAGAGAATAGTTATGGCACTTATGCGAGTTAATCCGACCAGGATGGAGCTCACTCGTCTAAAAAAGAGATTGGCAGTTGCCCGAAGAGGCCATAAGCTTTTGAAAGACAAGCGGGATGAATTAATGAAGCAATTCCTTGAATTGGTCAGCAAAAACAAAGAGCTCCGTGAAAAGGTAGAAGAAAAATTGATGACAGTGCACAAAAATTTCCTTATAGCCAGGGCTGTTATGTCCTCCGAAAGTTTGGAGGCTGCACTTATGTTTCCAAAACAAAGTGTATCCCTTGAGGTATCAACCAAAAATATAATGAGCGTTGATGTCCCTGTGCTGGAGTATAAAACTTCAAGCTCTGATGATACCGATATATACCCTTATGGCTTTGCAGCAACCTCTGCCGAGCTGGACGGTGCAATAGGAACACTATCAGAAGTTCTTCCTGATATTTTAGAGCTTGCCCAAATTGAAAAATCGGCACAGCTGCTGGCTGAGGAAATCGAAAAAACCAGAAGAAGGGTTAACGCCCTGGAATATGTAATGATCCCTCAATTAACCGAGACCATCAAGTATATCACAATGAAACTTGATGAAAATGAAAGAGGTAACCTCACAAGGCTAATGAAGGTCAAGGATATGATGATTGAGCAAGCCAGACAAGCAATGAATGAATAACATCTAAAGGGCATCAAGCCCTCCGATTTTGTGTCTTTCGCTTGGCTTAATTGAAGTAAATAAAATTCGACAGCCATACAGACTTGAAATCTGTATGGCTGTTTTGATTAATAATAGACCTTGTTATTTTTATACCTCATCTATATAAAAAATGAGCTGCCAGTAATCCACAGATACTGGTAAAGAGCAAAATTAATCCTATCGCCATTATAACTGCAGTCCAAAACCATGTTCCTATAAAATCCGTTGTGTGTGCTATTGAGGGGTCATTTCGTTTATACCTTACTTCTATTGTTCTGCCCAGCTTGTATCCTGCGTTTGTCTTAAATGTATGAATCTGTCCATTTTCATCCGTAAATTGAATAATTGATAGACATGAATCATTAGCATCATCGTTCCTAGATTCAACTACTATTCCCGTTGTTGTTACTCCGTCCATTTTAATCAGCACCTTGTTCCATACATCTTTAGCTCCGATAAACAATATATACAATGACAATAAAAGTAGGACTGCAAATAGCTGCTTAGTACCTTTGGGCAATCTTACCCCTCCTTTAATCTTGCTTTTACAAAAAGTTTACCTCAAAACAACAGTTTAGAAAGTATAAATCACTGCTTAAACTTCTAATTTTATAATATCATATCTCAGAGTTCTTGCAGTAAATTTCAACTGAAATTATTGAAACATAAGTCTGAATTTGAAGAATTTTGAACCAAGTATGTTCAAATTCTTGGTAATGCAAAGAGAAGTGAAGATTAAATCATGAGGACAGAAACTGAAAATGCAAATCTACAATCCCAATTAAGTCATGTTTAACATTTTAAACTCAAACCAAACGTCTGGCTGAATTCGGGAAAATTAATGATTATCTTCCGGTTTATTCGTTTTCTGTTTGCGTAATAGTTATAACGCTTTTTTGCTATTCCTTACAAATAATTAAATCACAGTTTGCTTTGTCAAAGAAATTGTCTATATCCAAATATATATGTTTATTTAAGCTATCACTTATAGCAATTTTGACTAAGTAATCGGCAAGTAATATTAAACCTCTTTTATTTCCCTTAACAATCACTTCATTACCATTAACCTCAATTTCATTATTAGCAACCAAATCATCTTTATCATTTATAAGTCCTTTTGTTTTTAACATTTCAAATACTAACTCTTCCATTAACGTTAATCCTCTAAAATGTATGTAAATTTTTACAAGTTACTCCCATACACACAGTTATTGTAAACAATTCATTTCAATCTCCCGCAATGTGTATCTTATAAACACTTTTATTATCCAAGTCTTTAATCAAACTACTTAATTCGCCTTCATAACCTTCATCCAGAAATGACTTAATCCCCATTAAATCATCCAAAAACGCTTTAATCTCATTATCCGTAAATATTATATTAGTCTTGTAATCGTCCTTTAGCTTCTTTAAATAAGGGAAGTTACTCCAATTACATTTTGTTTTACCGTTAAATATTTCTTCATGAAGCGAAAGTGTAATCTCTTTTTGTCCAATTATTTTATTATCTTTATCAAATAACAAAATATCCAGGCCCATTTCTATTTCCTCCAAAACATTTATGTCTTGCAGCAAAAGTACCTCTAGCATAGGTCCTCAAATTACTTTTATGTGTATATTTATTTAGAAGAATCACAAACCGTATAGTGTTCAAAAACATTATGTCAAATAAAATTTACTTAGCAGATGTTGCATTTATATAGCAATCAACTTATTTCATACACAGTAATAAAAAGCTCTTCATCATCTTCCTTAAAAACTTCCACTTTAACTTGCTTGTCCGGATATCTTCGACTAAAACTCATCTCCCAGAAAAATTTTAGCACATTCCCAAGAGCTTTTAATTTTTCATCAATATTATCTGTATCCTGATCATTTATATGAAAGAAGTCTCTTAACTGGTATATATTCATCATCTTTTCCACATCAATTTTGCTGTTATTACATTCTTTTTTCCAAAGCTCAAAAAGTCTTTTTGAAAATTTATCTTTTAGAAAGAAATAATCCTCAATAATAATAACTTCCGGTGAGTAAAATTTTGCAAAAGCTAATGCCATATCTAAATCAGCTTTCATATTTACATAGTTCCACCAAGAAAAATTATCAGGATTCGCATTTTTCCATTCAACATATTCTTTTATCAATCCATCATCAAATAATACCATTTTGCTCACTCCCTATATGATATGGTCCTGGAAGTCCTCAAGGTTCCGCCGGTCTTACTTTAAATCCGTTTTGAAATACTTCTCCTGTCATACTTTTAGGTCGCCGGCTTCTGTCCGATCTTACCTTCAACTTAGAACAGATGCGTATCTGTGATGTTTATTTTTCCTTTGTAAACATATACACGGACCAGCAAACAATATAACCTAAAATTCTCCTTTATCAATTTTTTCTTTTAAATTCTTAATCCAAGCACTTTCTTTTTTTAGCCACAGTTCCTTATTAGCTCTATCTTCATCAGACCAAAATGCATCAAATGCTACTTCTTCTCCCGAAGCATCAGTCAAAACAAGTGTTGAGCATGCCTTTCCATAAGCAAAAAATTTACAACGTTTTTGTTCCCCTTCTCCCGAATCGAGGCAATAAATCCCAATATTCCAGGTCCGTTTTTGCAGCATTTGGGAATATTATCGTTAGCTTCAGACTTCCCAAAGAAACAATGCCCTTCAACAACAATATGTTTCCATCCCATAAACACACCTCAAATCTCTGCATTTAAACCTTCTGACTTAAGAGTAATAGTCATGTGCATTCATTCAAACATTATATAATATTGCCATTCATTTTGCCAAATGCTTTATATTTATGATTTATTCTAGCAAATCTTATATTCTCCTTACCTTTCAACTTTTGAAAGTTTAGATTGCTATTATCAGGATCATCCTTAAACAACTCAAATATTTCACATGCCTGTTTCTGAATTCCCTTAGGTAAACTTTTTAAAGATTTCCAAAAGTTATTTGTTCTTTATCTACTTAAAATTATATACCTTGACCTGCTTGCTGAAAAATTCATCAATATATTTATTCATAAACAAAATTGAAAATATAAAAAAGAGGCTATAACTCCATAACTAAGCAGATTATTGCATCTTTATTCAACCTTTCAAAAATGAAATTAATTTGATTATGAAAAGATTACTTTTGAGTTATTATATCTTGCCCAAAATTTCCATATAAGGTTTTACATCTATTTTATCAATAGATAGTTCAACAATGTATACATGATTTTATTTTATGTTGCATCATCCCATCCAATAAATCCTTTTTCCCAATGATTTTTGTCAAGTTCATATTTGTCTATATAAAAACCGCATATCAGGATAGAATTGAACAACTCCATCTTCTCCATTATCTACAAAACCCGTTAAATAGATATTATCAAGAGAATTATTGTTTAATATATTTTTAAAATTATCTAACATTTCACCTAATTCCTCCATATATCTTCTAAGAATCTTAAACCATCTTCTTTATATTTGGGATACTTTGCACCAAGAAAATTTTCCAATATTTTTTATATCTGATAAAATGGTCTTTAAAATTTCTACCGGCAGTAACTTTCGTCCCACCTGCTCCATTATTAGAAGATCCGGTATTTCCATTCCTGTCTTAATTCTGGGCATTGTGTACTAAAATTCCTTGCTCTGTCACAAAATAGGTGTGCCAATCTTCTACTTCAAAATTATACACCTTTACCGTTTTGTCGAAAACTTCTATTTCTGCTTTCTCTACAGTTTTCAGCTCACTTGAATAAAGCTTTAGCATATCACCTGTTTTTAGCTCGCCATCCTCAGTCCAGCCATTACCTTTGCTCCAGAACGGATGAGTATCTATGGTGTTTATCTCTTTTTCGTTTATATACATTGATAATCTTTCTTACTTCTCTTACGAAAACTTTAGTAATTTTCTTCAAGACTTTTTCGCCAATCTCAACGTTCTTCGAATATACAAGTCGCCTCAGTTAAGTATGTACTCTTTTTCATAAGTTTTTCTTCATATTCCATAGTATTGCAATTTCAGATATAGCCCTAAATGCTGCATAGTCATATTATCAATCAAAAGAAAGACGGTCATCGTAAAAACAACCGCCCTGCTATTCCATTAAAATAAAATTAATCCTGTATTCTTACATCCGGTTTTGCAGGATCTAAAAGGTAAACCCCTTCTCCAATTATCCGTATTGTTAAGTCATGTGTCAAAGCATTAACATCAACATGACTTGTCTCGATAACAAACTCATAAATACCATCATGCTCATTAGCGTATACATCGTATATTTGGTCATTTGGCAATAGTCCTGATTCATCCAAAAACACTTTTTTTATACCGGTAAATACGAGAACACCATTTTCAATGTCCTCATCTGTATAATAATTCCACTCCCCAGATTTGTCTCTAATACGGGATATTTGATTAACATGTAATTCAACTTTATTATTAGTACTATCAAGTAAAAATTTAGTGCAATACCTATCTCCAAAATATAATGTTTTTAAAAAATCTATTGCATTCATATTTATTCTCCTTTAATAAACTCTCATTTTTCTGTATATCTTCATTTCTCCTAGTTTTTCAGTTTAATTTGGAATTAACAGATATTAAACATATTTCTTTATTTAGACCAACTATTATTTCATCCGAATCTTTGATTTTATGTTGGTTTTTTCCAGACTCCATAGTATTGAAAGTACAGATGTAGCTCTTAATGCTGTTTGACCATATTATCCATTTATATATTCATCCATTCTCTAAATAAATGATGATTTATTAAATCTCTGCATAAAACTTCACTAAAAGACAGAAAGCTCTCATATAGCTTCTTAAAAATTGTACAAATATCTTTCTTACTCATCTCTATCTCACTTGGTTGAGGACTCCAATCATTTCTACTCTTGCATATTAATTTTACAAATTGTACACCATCAATAAATTCTATTTCTCTTTCAATTCCCTGTTCATAAAAATCCAACACAAAGTTATAATCGTTATTATTAATTTTTCTAATTATTTCAGGTAACTGCTCGATTATAACCGGTAGATCGAAGCTGCAGTCAACAGCCCAATTCTCATCCCCAAACCCTGACACCGAAAATAATATCTTCCCTGTGTCGGCAAAAATTTCACATATATCTTTTATAATCGATCTTCCGTCATCTAACTCATCATCGTAATCTTTAAAATCATATATATCTTTTTTTATAGCATCCAGGGGTACTATAGCTTTAAGTTCCATATTAAACATACTTAAGCTCTCCTCAAAAATTGGTATTTACCCAGGTTTATATACCTACTCTGCTTCTAGATTCGGATATGCAGTCTTTTTTCTTTTGAAAATGGTATAATTTTTTATTAAGGCAGTAGAATGGTGAAATGCTATTTTATATTGGTATATCATAAATCTATCAAACGTCTAAACTGCATTTTTAACCCATTTGTAAATTCGACAAATGAATCTGATTTTACTATAAACCTAAAACCTTTATCATAACCAATTACTTTACCATTAGTAAGATTTCCCATATTTATCCATATCTCTATATATATTTCTTCATCCTCCAATGTGTCATATACTATGAGGTCAAAATAACATTCAGTACTTGAGAACTCAAATCTATCAAAACTTTTCTTACATAGCTTACTGTTTGATATTTGCTCAAATTCTGCAATTAAATTTTTTATCTCATATACACTGAATGTAGCACCCATGTCAGCTATATAAGCATATTGCTCTTCTCCAACATTCAGGACAAATTCGAATGGAATCCAATTCTCATAATCTTGTCTTGAGAGCTGAACATCTAAAAAATTATTATCAATTAAGTTTACTTCTAATGAAACATTACCCTCTCTATCGCTAAGTTTAGGCATAAAACTCCCTCTCATTAAGAAGCCTGTTGTTTTTGTAATACTCAAATGCAAATTTATAAATCACAAATTTGAAACATTTCAATTTTAGATTTATTAATATCTAATTTGCTACTACTTAATGTTATAAATAAAGGATTGCCGAGTTTGTCTAATATCCTTCCTTTCAGAAATATGTAATCTTCTTCTGGATGTATCACTGCGTTACCATTATTATACATTATCTTTACCCCATTTTCATTTACTATAGCAAGTATCCCTTTCCTATAGTCAATATCAAGAAAATCTATAGAGGCATTATTAAATACATGTTTGCTTTGTTTTTTATAGTTAATAATGTTTATATTGTGATTATCATAATCCAAAATTACTGCACTTCCGTCTGAAAGCATTTTTAAAGTTTTATATTTTCTTTCCTCTTGGAACAACTTGTATAACTCAGTATATTTAGTGGCAATTTCCTCATCGCAAATTTTCTGTATTGATTTTTTACTTACACAAACGCTATAAAACTCATCATTATACGTTGTCAAAAATTTCGGTCATAATCCTATTTGGCACTGTGGATCAAATTCCTTACTCTGTCACAAAATAGGTGTACCAATCCTCTACTTCAAAATTATACACCTTTACCGGTTTGTCGAAAACTTCTATTTCAATTTTTCCTACAATTTTTAATTTATTTGAATAAAACCTTAACATATCACCTGTTTTTAAGCTGGCCGGTCTCGGTCCAGCCCTTGTTTTCTACCTAGAACGGATGAGTATCTGTGGTGTCTATCTCAAGTGTTAGTCGAGCACAACGGTGAAAAGTATTGCAAATACTATGAAATAACTGTAGATGGAAATTTTGAGGAATTTGATATTCCCGACTTGCTTAAAAAAATTATTCCTGATAAAGATAAACCTTTTATTGAGGGATGCAGAAAAATTGACCTGACGTTTTTTATTTAATCGGAATGACACCCTATTTTTTTATGTACTTGATTTTGAAAAATGAAATAGCCCAAGTGAAGAAAAATATCCTACATATCCAGTTATTGGAATATTTTCCTTCACCTCCGTCCATACTTGCACATCCTGATTTTCCTTTTAGTTTTCACTCTTATTAACCTCCTCATGTCCACTTCCAAACAGCCGTCTCCAAAAGCTTCCCCTTTCCTGTTTTTCTTTCAAATTCTTAAGCTGTTCCCTGAGGTACTCAAGTTCCCTTTCGTATTGTTCCATCCTCATATTTTGGTCACTGGCTTCAATATTCGGTTTATCCTGCACCTCTGATTTCTCATCATCTTCAAGCTGGTTATCCTTTTCAAAACCGTCAATCTTGTGAACTTCCTCATCTTCCTTATAATTCTCGACATAGGAAGAAAAATCTTCCACCAGGGAGTTTATGCCCGTCTCTAATATCATATCATCATCAGGATAATCATTGTCAGTTTCAGGCTGACTTTTCGCAGACTCCTTTTTCGAAAATATTTCAATCCCATCATGTCTTTTATAAGCGTTTTTTTGTCTGCCGTCTTTTGTCTTAGTTGAACCGTATCCTGCTTTTTCAGCCAATTGAGATATACAATCCATGCAAAACTTTTTGTCCTTAAAACTTATCAGATTCTCCGTGTTGTCACAAAGAGTGCAACCGGGATTATATTTTTTCAGTACAATTGACGATTTATCCAAAAAAATTTCCAAAGGTTCATTGCTGTTAATACCAAAGGCTTGCCTTATCTCCATTGGTAATACTATTCGTCCCAAAGCATCTATTCTTCTTGTTACTCCTGTTGTTTTCATACCATCACTTTCCTCTGCCGGTTTTGATTATAATTTTTTATGCTAATGTAATATCTTTACTGTCGTTTTCAATGTATGAGTCGTGCAAGTTCTTGTTCACGTATGGTTTGACTTCTCTATTATGCATTCTCAAGAGTTCCACTTCCTTTTCCAACAAATTATTTCCCGGGTTTTGTTCCATCAGATCCAGAATATCAACAAGTTTTTTCAGATATTCTCTGATATTCACCCCGGATAATTTGTTTCCAAATCTTCTGTATGTGAGTTCCACATACTCTTTTATCGTTTCATCCCTCAAAAACGGAGTCCACTTATACAGCTGTTTATGGATAAATATTATGTTTTTCGTAAGTCTAAACAATTCCTCAGTTCCCAACCCCTTAATCTTAACTACCGGTCTTCTCAAATCCCTTAGCGATGAATCCCTTCTGTCAAAATCACTGACAATCCTTTTTTGCAAGGCTGAATAAGTTCTTATGCCCCTTTCCTCATCCTCAAACAGTTGATTTGTCCCTGCAAACACAAACATACAATTGGAAAGTTCCCCTGATGCACATAAATCAATCAGAGTTCTCAATATCTCATAAGCCGAATTTCTAATATCCCTTCTCTCTTCCACAACCAATTCCATTTCATCCACCAATACCAACAAACCAGAATAGCCGATAAGCGTTAAAAGTTTTATAAAGGTTCTCAAAAAATCCAGGGCATTTGTCCTGTCCACAGCCGATTTTACATTAAACCTTGCCTTGGCAGCAGCCGCCAGGCTTTTTTCTCCTTTAATCCATGCCGAAGAAATACTGGCCAGTTCCAGGTCATTATTTATCCTTGCCCTTATATAGCTTGTAAATGCAATTGCAAAAGCACTATTGTATTGGACTATTTCTTCAATAACCGTTTTTATTTTTTCCGCCTTTGCATCATCATCCTTCAATTTCTCAATCCATCTTCTGAACAGATCTTCAAAACTCGACTCCGAATTAAATATTCCCTTTGCAGATAAATTATGCATTATGGCATAATATATATCATCAAGTTTATTAAATTTCATTCCCTGGTCCACTTGAATCTTTGAAACGACAAAACCTTTTTCCTTTGCCATCTCGCCTATAAACTGCAGTAAAAAGGATTTTCCAGTCCCGTATTCCCCGGTAATGAACTTAACCATTCCGTTGGATTCCTTCACATAATTCAGGCATCTGTCAAACTCCTCAATCTCCAAATCCCTTCCCACGCATAAAATATCCAAATCCTTTTTGGGACTGACTCCTATTTTAAGAGCGTTAATAACTCTCGAAGCTTGCAACTCGGTTATTTGCATTCCATCACCTCAGAGTATTTTGATGAAAATAAACTTTAGTGGAAAATCGGCCGATTGGCAGGTTACATAAAAAATCCAAAGCAGTATTTCAATTGCCACCCAACTCAACGTATACTTTATTTTCATATTTTCCGTATATATCCTTAACCCTGACGAAATCCTCTTTATTTCTGCCTGCGGTAAGCATGATATCGGTATCTTTTGCGATTTCACCAAATAATTCTGTCAGTTTTTTTTCTTTGACATCGTAACCTGCAATATATATGTTTACCATTACATGGCCTAAAAACTCCTTAATTTTTATAGCACTTTTGTCAATATATAGATATTGAAGGCAATAAAGGGTGTGATTGAAAATTTGTATAAGTGTTTCTCTGTTGAGATGCGGAGGTACCGACTTTCTACGGTATTTTTTTATTATGCCCATCAAATTTGAAAGCTTGTTTTCATCTATCACTTTTTCCTTTTTGTTGTTTCTCTCTTTTTGGGTTTTTTTATTAAAGTAATCGAACTTTTCTTTGAACTCATTATTCAGTCTGTAAAAAGCTTTTTCTCCGATACCGACAATTTTGCAAATTGACTTTATTGAAAAAACCAGTCCCTTATTATCAGCTAATTTGCGATTTTTAAGGTCATCACTCAATTGAACAATGTTATATAAAACAACTCCTGCTACTCTGTATTTTGAAGAATCAAATTGATACTCCTTTTCCAACGGTTCTTCAAAGCGGGAATAGTTTTCCATAATAATATTTCTGTCTTCTAAAGACAGATATTGGGAGATCTCATTTTTATCTAAGATCTCCTCAAGTGCTTCCCTAATCGTCAAAATATACACTCCCCTTTTTTGAACTCCAATCCCTTCATATAACAAGCCATATTTATTTTATGTTTTTCCCATTTACCTTAAAATATGCACAATCTCACTTTTCCTCATTTTCGTGGCATAGAAAAGCAAAGAACATAACAAAAAAACATGCTTACATGCTTTTTTGAATCAGTATTCATAGGATAAGTCTTCAGAAAGTTTATGACATGGTTGATAAAAATAGGTCTATAAAACTTTTTTCAAAGTCTGCATATCTAGTCAGTTGATTCTATTCCAAATCCATCGTTTATTAAAAAAGCCTGGTATGCAATGGTTACTTTATCCTAAGAAATGTCACCAGCATTGAATTGTTATGGTGTAAATTTCATATTAGACCTGGTAAATCTATTCTGAAATAATATGTCCATCTAAGATTGAATAAACTTTAGTTTCTTCATCCGTAATCACCTTTACATATTGGTCTGTTATTTCATAGTCAACAATTAAGTCACAGAAAAGGCTCCAAATAGTATTAAATTTAAAATCTAAACAAAATACTTCTGTTTCGCAAATCATCAACAGAGAATTATGAGCTTTAACAAGCCTAAATTCATAAAATAAAGAATTAAATTCTTTTCTCAATACTTTATCCGGTGAACTAATAGATATTAAACATATTTCTTTATTGAAACCAACTATTATCTCATCCGAATCTTTGATCATATATTGAGGTTTCAAGCCATGCCCTTCACAAACAACTCCAATTCTAAGCAGTTCTAAATCAGTGTTAGAGTCCATAATTGACAATAAAATATACTCTTTCCTCTGCTGAGCTTTATCTCCTAAGAGAATACTTTTACTTTGTTTTAACCTCTCTATTAATTCAGCCATACTATCAATTTCATATGATTTCAAAATTATGCTGCTCATTATTTTCCATCTCCCAAATATCTCAAGTTAATTCCATCCCAAGTAGATTGTACTTCTACAATACTATTCGGTCTTGACAGTAATGACTTTTTTAACTTTCTATGCTTTTCATGAAGGTTTCCATTAGTTGTATCCATATAGGTTCTTTAAAGATGTTCTTGTATTATACGTCCTTATGCAGTATCAAATATTCCAATTCCATTAAACTGCCTCTCCATATACATTGAACGTTCAATATTGTGTTTGCTGTCAGTCGCTTTTCAAAAAAAATGCTTTCAGGTCATATTCACCACTCTTAATCGACTCGTATACACCTTTTACTCTGTTTCCAAATCCGAAGGCTATAAGCATAAGTGCCAATCATTATCTTATTCTCTAAGCTTTTGAAACAACGCTAGATATAAAATTCTCCTTCTCGACCTTTTATACAGCAACTTTCGCCAAAAAGGGAACACTCAGTTATTTATAAACCAAATTTCTATATCCTCAAAGCTTAACTATTCAATCTATACCCAAAATCCTTTTTGCTTCTTTTCCGCTAATAGGTTCCGCTGAAGCACTTGCCAATATAGTTAGTTCGCCATTGCCTTTTATAGAATCATCTTTAGCTAAACCGATATGTATATGACTAACCGGTGCATAAGAATCCTGATAATATTTAAGGAGAAACATAGAAACTACACCAAAATCATTATTATTCAATTCCAACTTATATTTTTTATTTACAAGCTTAATTCTTGACTCTTCACCATCGCCCTTAAATGTTATAATAGCGCCAAGTGACGAATTTAAAGAGCTTACTGTAAAAGATTCACTTAGCTCTGAAGCAAGTAGTTGTAATTCCATATAAAACGGCACTACGTCTTCTGGATATATCGCAATAATCAATTCCCAAGACTCAGAGTTATATTCTTTGAATATTATATCCCCTTTAATCGTAATGTACCTTTTCATAAAAAGCCTCCAAAAATATATTTTTACCGGATAAACTGCCAATGTTTGCATAAAATTATATCAAAAAAGCCTCTCGCTTCAAATTGTATGACCTGAAAACATATCTAATTATGTTGTTTCAACATCATAATCGTAAATTTCGAGTTCTGTTTCGAAGATAGTTTCAAAAGCTTAAAAGTTAAAAATTATAAAAGTTAATCTGTCGTTTGATCAAAGAATTCCATTATATCCCTATATCCATCTGTATAGTTTACCTCAGCCTCATATACCACTTAGTGTTACTAGGAATAAATCTCTTTATATTTTGAATATATCTCCACTAATACTCTTTCCGGTTTCAAATTTTGCATTTAATATTGCAATCTTCCGGCAATCATAAGCCAAAAACACCATCTTGAATTTTGCCAGATAAAGTATTATAATATGGGTTAAAGTAAATAACAATCCATGTTTCATGGAGGGAGAGTGCTGTATTTTGCGCTATCTGATAGTAGCAGTTATTGTAATAATAGCAGTTATGGATCTACTCGCAGGAACAGCATTGGCATAGGTTGTTGACATCAATTTTTTTATCGATACAAAATGACAAGCTTTAAGCACTATTTAGTTTTACTCTTTCAGTTTATTTTAAAGGCGATAAATAGAAAGCGATGGGAATTTGTTCTCATCGCTTTTTATTCTCCTGATATTATTAAATAATGGCATTACAAGGTTTTTATAAAAATTCAGCTTACATGGCTTCTGCAGGAAATACTTTTATCATGCCGAGTAAAAATTGTTTGTACATAGCAAAATCAATGGAATCAACCCTTGTATCACCATTAACATCTGCTGCAGTTAATCCTTTAGGAGAAGGAAATTCTTTAATAATACCCAGAAGATATGTTTTTATCAATGCATAATCTATAGCATTTCTTTGTCCGTCATCATTAACGTCACCGCATAAAACAGACTGAGCCGGCGTTGGAGTAGGTATATCCTGTGATGGTTTCGGAGTACTGATATCCAGACCGAAATCAACTATTTTAAAAGTGGCATCCTGTTTATCAATATCTGTTGAAATTTCTTCAAGTTTTAACAAATAACCATAATGCCTTATATATCTGTTAGGATAATTATATGACTGGAAAGAAACCCAGGTTGAATCTTTAAGCCCCGGTACTATCTTAAATGTGGCATCCTCTTTAAATGTTACAGTACCGTCATCCTTTGCCAGTTCAAAATCATAGTTATAGTGCCTTAAATAATATCCGGGGTAGTTTACCGCTTCGAAGGATACATAACCCGATGGATTGGCAAGTCCCGGAACAATCTTCCACATAGAATCGGCAAAGGGATTAATATCAGAATCAATTCTGGCATCAAAATTAATGTGTCTTACAAACCTGTCGGGATAATTATAGGACTGTATCCTGCTGCTTGGCTCACTCGGCCATTTGGAAACAAGGGCATTGTACTGTTCCTCAGTTATATTAATAATACTTCCATGTCTTTTCCTATTTGCACCGAGGAAATATTCTCCCGAACTAAGTACTCTAAAATTGGCTGTGGAAGTCAAATCATTTGTTACCAACGGAAGATATCCCTTATTCGAAGCATACTGGTCAACCATTAATCCCCAACGATTTTCATTGTTGAATTTATAAAGAATAGGACCTTCCACTTGAGCTTCCGTATACCCTAAGTGCGAAATATCTCCTATGTAAGTCCAATTACCCAGAATAGAATTGCTTCCTTCAAGGGTAATCTGTCCATCCCTTGATGCTCTTATGTACTTGTATTTTCCATTCACCTTCAATATCTGAGTATCAATAATACCCTGGTTACCGGGACGATCAATATACAATTTAGCCTCGGAAAACGTAATAAAGTCCTTTGTTGTGCAATAATATATACGAGCCTTTGTAACTCCATTTAACGGTGAAATAGTAGCCCAATATACTACATAATTCCCTGTTTCTTCATCATAAATTGCCTCCGGTGCCCACACACAACCGGCTGATGGGATATTCCATGCTACATTTACCAATCTTGGCGATGACCAGTTTATCAAATCGGTTGATTCCCAGATAACAATGGATTTACTCCCATTATATTGTGCTGCATTCCATCCTTTCCCACTGGCAATCCTTAAATCCGTTGCAAGTATCCAATATTTGCTGCCATCAACTGAACGTATAATTGACTGATCCCGAACACCCTTTTCTCCTACATCAGAAATCAGTACAGGTGCTGAGTTATTTAAATCCGTCCAATGCAAGCCATCTTTGCTGACTGAAAAATAAGTCTGTTCTCCGTTTGCACTCTCACCCGTAAAGTGAACAAATAAATAAGCCGTATAGGGTTCTTCCGCAAATATATAGGTATTTACTGCCAGCATTACAGCTACCAGACTGAATATTATTAATGTACCCAATACCCTTTTAAGGCTATTATACATATCCCTTCTCCCCTTTAACACATACTTATATAAATTTTCCACCTCTTACTCCCGGAGTGCACAAATCTTTTCCCGATACGATAATTTTCCTTGTTATTTCCTGTATATTAAGTATATCATAAATAAAAAATATATTGTCGTGAAATAACTAAAATTATAACTGCAAATGCGTTTATATTTCTTCCAATTAAAGCTTTCAGTCTACCTGACGGCACTCAAGTAAATCAAATACAAAAAATTTAAGACTTAAGGACATTTGATGCTTTTTTCCCTGAAATTGCTATAAAAGTTGCCATTACAGTTACAATAAACTCGGTAAAAACGAAAGAAAACCATACACCTTTCATATTCCATATCCTGCTCAATAAAAGAACCATAGGAACAATAACAATACACCCTCGTGAAATAGAAAGAATAAATGCCTCCTTTGCATGCTCTGTAGCACTAAAATACATGGTCAGAATTATATTAATACCGGCAAAGAAAAAACCACCGAAGTAGATTTTGAATCCTGTTTTTGCAATCCCGGCTATCTCCGAAATATGTTGACTGTTGAAAATCTCAATAATACTTTCAACATGACGAAACATACCTATATATGTAATCAATGCCAGCAAAAATGAAGTTAGTAAAGCATATTTTACTACCTTTTTTAATTCATTGTGATTTTTCAAACCGTGCCCTTTACTGACTAGAGGCTGTACACCTTGTGCAATTCCAGTAAAGATAGCCAGAATGACCAGTGCTATATTAGCAATAATTCCATAGGCAGCAACTCCTAAGTTACCTTCAATGCTTAAAATTGCAAGATTAAAGGTTATGAGCACAATAGCCGAAGAAACCTCGGCAATAAAAGCCGATAATCCCAGACTCAATATATCCAAAAGGGAAGATAGAATTATCCTGCTGCGGGTATATTTTAAACTGTTTCTCTCTCCCATGAAATGCCTAAACAGTATAACTATATTTATTATCGGTGCAAGACACGTTGCAAAAGCTGCTCCGAACATTCCCATTCTAAGGGGAAACATGAATATGTAATCTAAAAGGATATTGGAAAAACTCCCGGTTAACATTGCAACCATTGGCAATTTGGGATTATTGTCATTGCGCACAAAAGCCAGCATGATATTGTTCATAATAAAAAACGGAGAGAAACATAATATGGTAGTCAAATAAGTCTTTGTAAGGGGCAATGTAGATGTATCCGCACCCAATATTAATGCCAATGTTTCCGACCGTAATATGCCAACTATAATAAAAACAATCCCTGTAAAGATACCTAATTTTACACAAGTGGTAAAGGTCATATTAGCTTCATTGTCTTTACCCTGGGATTTCAATATGGTATATCTTGTAGCACCGCCTATAGCAATCATTAATCCGATACCATGGATAAAACTGTAAACAGAAATTGAAAAATTAAGTGCTGCAATACCGTTAGCCCCTAAAGCTTTAGCTATAAAAAAAGTGTCTGCCAAAATGTAACAGGATAGTCCTATCATTCCCATTACATTTAAGCTGACATACTTGATAAATTCCCTTAAAACAGACTTTTCCATATAATCCTCCCTTCACAGCAAAAAAGTGTCCTAAAAACATTCCTTGCAAGACCAGGCAGAATGTTTCAGAACACATTAAAAACTTTACCCGGTGGCAAAGCTTATGATTTTAAATAAAACAATTACCATGCTAGTACAGTCTATGAAAAGTGTCAATAATAACTTCCGTTAATGTTGCTCCATTCATATATTCTTGCCCCAGTAAATTATTTTTTACAGTTCTATTTCGGCTGCAATAATGTTTTAATACAAAAAAATTAAAACCTGTCGCATTAACTGCAAACAGGTTCTTTGGCGGAGGCGGTGAGATTCGAACTCACGTGCCGCTTGCGCGACAACCTGATTTCGAGTCAGGCTCGTTATGACCACTTCGATACGCCTCCATGTATAAAATTTAATTGTTTTTTCTCTGCCTAAGTTCCTTAAAAAAATCCTTTAAAATATTTGAACACTCTTCCATAAGCAATCCATAGGAAACTTCAACCCTATGATTAAACTTCTTTTCACTTAAAAGATCAACTACAGAGCCAACAGCACCGGCTTTCGGATCAAGAGCACCAATAAAGAGTCTCCCGATTCTCGCTTGAATAATTGCCCCGGCACACATTGCACAAGGTTCCAGAGTAACATACATATCACAGTCATTAAGTCGCCAAGTGCCAAGTTTCTTACACGCTTTCCTTATAGCCGATATCTCTGCATGAAGGGTAGGATCCTTCTTTAATTCTTTTTCATTATGAGCCCTTGCTACAATAATACCGTCTTTTACGATAACTGCTCCAACGGGAGTCTCATCCTTATTATAAGCCTTTTTAGCTTCCTTTAAAGCTTCTCTCATAAAAAGGTAACCTTGTTCCAATTAACGCTCTCCTACAAAGCTATATTGCTAATAAATTATAACTAAAAATAATACCGTTGTCAAACCCATTATTCACAAATCGTTTAGCAAATATTTTCAAGGGATATCTTCCATAGTCTTAAAAGTAAAAAATCGCTCGAATTATTAATTCAAGCGACCACAATCTGGTGCGCCCAAGAGGATTCGAACCTCCGACCTGCGGTTTAGGAAACCGACGCTCTATCCTGCTGAGCTACGGGCGCATACATTTCAACGGAATTATATTATAGACTATCTTTGCTGCTTTGTCAATCCTTCATATTCGTTATTATTTTCCACTTACCTATTCTTCCACTGAATAGCAATAATTCTCGCAGCAATGCTCATTGCTGTCTTTACAACAATATTTCCGACCTGTAATTTTACAATAGTAGCCGCAATACTCAACAGTATCGATAAATACCAGGTTATCGCAAAAATAGCAACTTTCCAACACATCCATTTTATTTACTACCCTCCATTGGGTTAATTACATTCAACCTCATTGTTGAACAAGATTTATGTATACTAACATATATATTAATAAAATAATACATTTTTCATTACCATACAATATATTTATTAAAATTTATGTAAATAAACCGTAAAAAGAGCAGTATGTACACCTTAATACTTTACTCCTGCAAGACAAAAACTCTAAAAATACAATTGCATTTTAATATTTACCTGATAAAAAGCATATGAAAAGGCGTAGCCTGTGTTAATTAAGCTACGCCTCTATATTAAAACTAACAATTAATATGCCACACCTTGAGCGTACATAGCGTCAGCAACTTTTAAGAATCCGGCTATGTTTGCACCAAGAACGAGGTTGTTTTCCTCACCGTATTCTTTTGCAGCGCTGCTTGCACTCTTATATATATTAATCATAATATTTTTAAGTTTTGCATCTACTTCTTCAAAGCTCCATGAATATCTCATGCTGTTCTGTGACATTTCAAGACCGGAAGTTGCAACTCCACCTGCATTTGCAGCCTTAGCAGGTCCAAATACCACACCGTTCTTTAAGAATATTTCTATAGCTTCAGGAGTTGATGGCATATTCGCACCTTCTCCTACTGCAAAACATCCGTTAGCAACAAGAGCTTTTGCACCTTCTGCATCCAGCTCGTTTTGTGTAGCACAAGGAAGGGCAATATCACACTTAATAGTCCAGATACCTGAGCAGCCTTCTGTATATTTTGCATTAGGATGGTACTTCACATATTCACTGATTCTCTTTCTTTCAACTTCCTTGATCTGTTTTACAGTATCAAGCTTGATTCCATCGGGATCATAGATATATCCGTTGGAATCGCTTAATGCAACTACTTTTGCACCCAACTGCTGAGCTTTCTCAGTAGCATAGATGGCAACATTTCCCGAACCGGAAATAACCACTGTCGAACCTTTGAAGGATTTACCTTTGATATGTGTCATAGCTTCTTCCATAAAGTAGCAAAGACCATAACCGGTAGCTTCTTTTCTTACAAGACTTCCGCCCCAGTTCAATCCTTTACCGGTCAACACGCCAGTGAAATTGTTCTTTATTTTCTTATACATTCCAAACATATATCCTATTTCACGAGCACCAACACCGATATCTCCTGCAGGTACGTCGGTGTCTTCGCCTATATGTCTAGCCAATTCAAACATAAAGCTTTGGCAGAATCTCATAATCTCTCCGTCGGATTTTCCTTTTGGATCGAAGTCGCTTCCGCCTTTACCGCCACCCATAGGCAATCCTGTCAATGAATTTTTAAATATCTGCTCAAAACCTAAGAACTTAATTATACCTAAATTTACTGAAGGATGGAATCTTATTCCGCCTTTATAAGGTCCGATAGCACTGTTGAACTGTACTCTGAAACCTCTATTTACCTGAACTACACCATTGTCATCAACCCATGGTACTCTGAAAATAATTTGTCTTTCAGGCTCAACAATTCTCTCAAATACTCCGGCCTTAACCCATTCAGGATGCTTTTCAGCAACAGGCTCCAATGATTCGAGCACTTCCCTGACCGCTTGATGAAATTCCGGTTCATTGGGATTTCTTTTTATAACTCTTTCCATGACATCAGCTAATATTTTCATTAAAAACCCTCCTAAAAAATAATGTATATATGGGCAATTGCTTTTTAGGCAAATTACTTTTAATATTGTCTGCAATTGTATTAAAAAAATATAATTAAAAGCAACAAAACATAAAATTTGCATAAAGCAAATTTCGCAGCAAAATACTCACAATATATGTATCAAATTCAGGCAAATATTCTACACAAGTCATTTCAATAATTTCTTGTGATAAAAAATAATTTCTATTTTTTTAATAATATACGCCATTGTATATGGTATACGGCATACCACATTGTATACCCCAAAATAAAAAATCTGGGGATTTATTTCCGGGATTTGCAAAGCAAATGTCCCATTTAGAAAGAAGTTTATTGAAGATTATTCAGAATATTTTATGATATTAAATTCAAACCAATGAAATTATATCAAAATAACTTTCAAATTGCAAGAGACAATTCAAAATAATTCGAATTTGTTCTCAATCAAAATATTTTATTTTACATTCGCAAAATTTATAACTCAATATTTTCATAGCTCTATCGGACTTTTTTTATTTTTTTACATTTATTGCTGTAATGTATTTATGCAAGGAGATACAAATGATACTTTCATTTTACACTTGTTTTTAAATATAATTAATAAAACAAGCCATTCACTGACTCAATGGGTTGAAGACTAAACTGGTATTGACAATGTACGAAGCAGTTTTCACATAGATTTTGTTAAAAGTTCCTCCTGATCAGTTTTCTGAATTCTCTTTAACTTTTACTGTTGCTTTTAACGTATCCCACATCTCGTCTGTCAAAAGACCAAGTCTCCATAGGGCAATCCCCTCAAGTCTGTATCTTTTGGCAATTCCTACTTTTGAAACCAGGCTATCCGGATTTTCATTGGGTATTGAAATACCAAGTACAAGTTTTTCTTTCGGTACATATTTTAAAGACTGCTCAACAGCTTGAATAACAAGATCACTTGGTTCAGGCTTTGTGCCATAGTCATAAGCCATAATTATGATCCTGTCGGCGTATTCTGCCAAAGCTTTATAATCATAGCCTTTATAAACACTATTAGGGGCATGCAGGGTAAGCGTAAGTTTAAGGCCTAAATTATGTGCCTGTTCAGCCAAAAGCTGAACAAACCTGTTAAACGCACTTTGAGTTGCCAATAATTGCTCACCTACATCCTTAAAGCCCAAACCTTCAAAATCCAGGTTTATGCCATGATACATTGAAGCTTCCTCAATTATATTGCTGACTGCTGTTAATATGGCAGTGTCATTGTTCAGCAGTGATGTCAAAGTGCCGTCTCCGTCAGTGGCGTGTATCGTCATCTCCGTTGCCATTTGGTACTTACTTGCTGCTTTCAACACGTCCTCCCAACCATCCGGTCTTTGCCATCCTGTCCTGCTTTCCGTCAGCAATTTACCGTCTTTATCAATACTGTACCAGCCCAATGAAAGTTGATTCACTACATCTGTATTGCCAACGGTTGTTTCGGGATAGGGAATTCCAAAAAGGTCAGTCCAACTGCTTGTCCTGCTGTCCCCAAGTGCATAAAAACCTGTTACAGACATCTCTTTTGGAGGAGAAAAAATTTTTGCCGTTCTGTTTACGCCGTCCCAATCTACTTTGCAATTGTATGCTTCGCTAAAAAACCTTAGAGGAATTAATGTTCTCCCGCTTGAGATAATCGGAGAAACATCCAGAGAAACAGGAGTATTATTGCAATAGGCAGTTTTATTTCCGATTTGTAATCTGACTTTTATTTTTCCATCTGTAGCATTAACTGTCTGCGTATCTCCATCCCAGTCTACTTGTACCCCCAATGCCTCTGCAATAGCCCGGAAGGGCACAAGAATCCTGCCGTTCTGAATTGTAGGTTCAGTATCAAAAACGGCAGGCAGATCGTCAATAAAAACTGCTATTGCTTTATTCTCTTGTGCCAATGCCATAGGTGAAAAGCAAGTAATCATAATATGTACCAATATTAAAAAAAATAGACTTCTCTTCATATGTACCTCCCAGATATTTTTTGAATTGTGTTTTTTGCTAAATTTGATTTCCGCTTGAAAATCAAATATATTCCTCAACAGTAATTTACAATTATTCTTCAAAGTAATAATAATAAAAATATATAATATTGACTGAAAAATATCCATAGTATATGCAACCCATACATATAATTATTTGAAATTTTACTTACAATCGAAATCAAATATCAATTTTGACCATATACTTAAAGTAATCCATATTAATTAATTTTCATACAAAATATAACATTTATAAAAAAATAACACTTAAACAAATTCAAAATAAGTGATACAATGAAATGAACAGATATTGTGTCTTCCCTTAAGGAGGTTTTAAAAATGTTCAGAATAGTCAGGAAGCAAATCTTGAACCCTTCGGTTACATTAATGGAAGTTGAAGCCCCATTAATAGCCAGAAAAGCAGAGCCAGGTCAGTTCATAATTTTAAGGGTAAACGACGAAGGAGAACGCATACCTTTAACTATAGCAGATTATGACAGAGAAAAGGGCACTGTTACAATAATCTTTCAGATAGTCGGTAAAACTACTGAAATTTTGGGTAATTTAGAAGAAGGAGATGCCATACTGGACTTTGTCGGACCTCTAGGCGTTCCATCACACCTTGAAGGTGTAAAAAAAGCTGCCGTTATTGGCGGCGGATTAGGTACGGCAATTGCATTTCCGCAAGCCAAAAAGCTTCATAGTCTAGGTGCTGAAGTTGATGCAATTGCAGGATTCAGAAATAAAGAACTTATTATTTTGGAAGAGGAATTAAAGTCTGTAAGCAACAGAGTTTTTATAACCACCGATGACGGTTCGAACGGAAACAAGGGATTTGTAACTGATGTATTGAAAAAACTTTTGGAAGAAGGAAATAAATACGATTTGGTAATTGCTATAGGCCCTCTTGTTATGATGAAGGCTGTAAGCAATCTTACTAAACAATACAATATAAAGACGATAGTAAGCATGAACCCCATAATGATAGATGGAACAGGCATGTGTGGAGGATGCCGTGTAACAGTTGGCGGCAAAATCAAATTTGCATGCGTAGACGGCCCCGATTTTGACGGTCATGAAGTTGATTTCGATGAAGCCATGAGAAGACAGCTCATGTACAGGAAAGAAGAGCAAGTATCTTTAGATGCTCATAAATGCAGATTGAGAGGTGTCGATAATGCCTAATATGTCACCGAAAAAAGTACCTATGCCGGAACAGGACCCTAATGTGAGGAACAAAAATTTCCTTGAAGTGGCACTGGGGTATACGGAAGAGATGGCAAAGGAAGAGGCTCAAAGATGTCTTCAATGCAAACACAGACCCTGTGTGGAAGGATGTCCGGTAAATGTCCAGATACCCGATTTTATAAAACTTGTGGCCGAAGGCAGGTTTGAAGAAGCCTATGAAAAAATCACGGAAACCAATAGCCTTCCCGCCATTTGCGGCAGGGTCTGCCCTCAGGAGACCCAGTGCGAAAAATTATGCGTACGGGGAAAAAAGGGCGAACCGGTCGGCATTGGCAGACTCGAAAGATTTGCTGCCGATTGGTATATGGCAAACGCAAAGCCCAAAGAAGTAAAAATTGAAAAATTGAACAAAAAAGTTGCCGTGATAGGTTCCGGTCCTGCAGGAATCACGTGTGCAGGAGACCTTGCCAAAATGGGCTATGATGTAACCATTTTTGAAGCTTTCCACACCCCGGGAGGTGTCCTGATGTATGGAATTCCGGAATTCAGGCTGCCTAAAGAACTGGTACAAAAAGAAATTGACTTGGTCAAAAATCTTGGAGTTGAAATTAAAACCAATATGGTTATTGGAAAGGTATTTACCCTGGATGAACTATTTAATGAAGGTTATGAAGCAATATTCATTGCCTCCGGCGCAGGACTTCCCAGTTTTTTGGGTATAGAGGGGGAAAATCTTAACGGAGTATATTCTGCCAACGAGTTCCTGACAAGGATAAACCTTATGAAAGCATACAAATTCCCCTATAGCGATACACCAGTCAAGGTAGGCAAAACAGTTGCTGTTGTTGGCGGCGGCAATGTCGCCATGGATGCTGCTCGAAGTGCAAAAAGGCTTGGCGCGAAAAATGTATATATCATATACAGACGTTCCGAAGAAGAAATGCCTGCCCGATTGGAAGAAATTCATCACGCTAAGGAAGAGGGCATAATTTTCAAACTTCTTACCAACCCTGTAAGAATTATCGGTACCGAGGATGGATGGGTTAAAGGCATGGAATGTGTTGAAATGGAACTGGGTGAGCCGGACGCCTCCGGCAGAAGAAAACCGGTACCGAAACCGAATTCTGAGCATGTTATCGATGTTGACACGGTTATAATTGCCATAGGCCAAACCCCAAATCCTTTAATAACCTCAACGACTCCCGGACTTGATACCAAAAAATGGGGCGGTATAATTGCAGATGAAGAAACCCTGGAAACCAGTAAACCGGGTGTTTTTGCCGGCGGAGATGCCGTAACCGGTGCAGCTACCGTTATCCTTGCTATGGGTGCGGGCAAAAAAGCAGCAAAAGCAATAGATCAATATATCAAATCAAAAAATTAAAATTTTAAAACAGGTTATCCATAGAAGCGGTCCAACGTAATATTAACTTTTTCATGAAATCTTTCGATAAAAAATGTATAGATTTAATTTTCTATTTATATTATCTATACATGCGAGGGATGTTCATGAATATAAATACCCATAAATGTAAACATTTAAAACTATTCCTGATAATACCAGCAGTAATCTTCATATCAATTGCTGCTGGTATATCAGTAAAAGCCGCTTTTACACTCAATATAAATACTGCAGTTGCCAATTCCGATACACAGATAAACTTAAATTGGACTTCTGTTGCCGATTCGGTTTACTACAAAGTTGCCAGGGACAATACAGTAATAAAAATAATAAACGTCGACACCGAAAGAAATTTCTTAAGCTATTCCGATACCGACCTAATGCCTGAAACTACATATAATTATACCGTTACCGCAGTAAACTCAGACGGAGAGGTTATTCAAACAGCCAGCAAAAGCGCTACAACGACACAAATGAAAGCACCTTCCATTGTCTCATATTATGTGGATTTAAATAAAAAATCGGTAACCCTGAATTGGATTAACAATTCCAAGGCTGTTCGCGAAACTTCAGTAATAAAGGTTAACGATGGAGTAATAGCCAATTTGCCTGATGACGGAACATCCATTACTTTTATAGACCCGTCCCTTGAAGCCAATAAATCGGTAAAATATCAACTTGTTTCCGGTGACGGCAAAGGCCACAATTCTCCCCATTCTTCTGCAATAACCGTTACACCTGTAGAATTGCCTACTATTACCGCTGCTTTGGACAATAATCAAATTAAAATTTCCTGGGGTCCAAATGCCGATATTGAAAAGTTCGTATTGGAACGCTCGGTATACTCGGAAAATTCATGGGGCCCATGGACAACCATTGTAAGTAATATCAAAAAGAACAGCACCTATGCTATCGACTCCTCTGCCGGTGACGGTACATACAGATACCGTCTGAGTATAAATACCGAAACCTTTAGAGGTTACAGCAATATATCAAATCCTGTAACCAGAATTCTTTCTCCAAAAAATTTACAGTGCGTGCCCGTCAATGCCCGCAGAATTGACTTAAGCTGGACAAACCCTCAAGGATGGGACTATAAATTAAAAATTGAAAGAAGAAAATCTTCAAGTAAAGACTATACTGTTCTATCAGTGCTTGACAGCAATATATCATCGTATTCCGACACTGACAACATTGAACCTAATCAAGGATATTATTATAGGATTACGGCATTTAATGAAGACGGCATTTCAGCTTCGAGTTCCGAATACTACATTTATACCGGACCTCCCACTACTGCCCATTCTTTAAGCGCAGAGATAGTATCTTATTCAAAAGTGATACTTAACTGGAACGATAACTCGGACAACGAACTTGGCTTCATAATAGAAAGAAAGTCCGGTTCTGAAGATTTTACAAAAATAGCTGAGGTACCGGCAAATGTTACTACTTACACCGACGGGACACTTTCTGCTGATAAAACCTATACTTACAGAGTCATACCCTATAACCCGTACGGCAATGCCAAATCCTATACCAAAGAGCTTTCTCTTTCCACATCTTTGTTGAAAGATTCTCCTGCTTCATTGACAGCTACAGCACTTTCCACAAACGAAATCGAACTTACTTGGTCTTACGAAGATTTAGGAAACTATGCCACTGCTATAGAAAGAAAAAGCGGTTCAAACGGAAGTTGGGAAATTGTAGCCTTTGTGCCGGTAGGTTTTACAAGTTACAACGATACAGCTCTTACTGACAATAACCAATACTATTACAGAGTTAAGGCTATTCTCAAAGAAGATGTATATTCAAAACCCTATCCAAACAACAATATAGGTATCGCGGCTCATACCAAGCTAAAAGCTCCTCAAAATCTCAAAGCGTCATGGAGCTCATCCGATACAATAAGATTGACCTGGCTTGACAAATCCTACGGTGCCGAGTACTTTGTTATTGAGCGAAAAATCGGTGACAGTTCCTTTGTTGTTATAGATACTATTTCAGCTGATGAAGGAAATACCTGGTATGACCATTTGTTAAAACCCGGCTCAAGTTATACCTACAGATTAAAATCGATAAAAGGAGACCATTCTTCCGATTACTCGGATGAAGTCACTGTTGAAGGATATGCAATTCCCGCTCCCTCAAACTTAAAAGCCGTCATCCTTTCCGAATCAAAGATAAAGCTTACATGGGAAGATAACTCAAATAACGAAACCAATTTTATAATTGAGCAAAAAACCGGTTCAAGCACTGCATGGAAGCAAATCGGCAGTGTCAAGTCAAATATAACAAGCTTTACAGTGGATAAACTCAAACCGGATGTTAAATATACTTTCAGGGTTAAATCTTACAATTCAACCCACTTTTTAAGTGCAGAAAGTGAGGAATGTGAAGTACTTATACAAAACCTGGAGGCTCCATCAGGTCTTTCCGCAAAAGCTATATCTTCCTCAGCCATTGCACTTGAGTGGAATGACAACTCATCAGGTGAACAGGGGTTTGTCATTGAAAGAAAGACCGGCAAGAACGAATTTAAAGAAATTGCAAGAACCGGTCCGAACATAGAAAAGTACACTGACAATAGTGTTGAAGCGGGGAAAGAGTATTATTACAGAGTGATGGCCTTTAGCGAGTCGTTATATACAGATTACACCAATACATCTTCCGCAGTTACCCAAGCTATTAAACCTTTTGAGGATTTAAATTCTGTGCCATGGGCCAAAAGTCCCATTGAATATTTGGCAGCAAGAGGTATAATAAAAGGCAAATCGGCAAATCCAAATTTATTTGCACCCAATGATAAAATAACCCGGGCAGAGTTTATAAGCCTTGTAGTTGCCGGTTTTAAATTTGAAAAAACCCCAGTTGGAACTTTTGAAGATGTGAAACCTGAGCATTGGTTCTATAAAAATGTAATGATCGCCAAAAACATGGGTATAGTTTCGGGTATAGGAAATAACTTCTTCTATCCCAATGAACCTATAAAAAGAGAAGACATTGCAGTCATATTGGCCAGAGCTTTAAAAATTTCCGGCAATCCTCTGCCTGAACACGACATAAGCATTCTCGACAAATATTCAGACAGAGATGACATATCTGACTATGCCTTAATAAGCATGGCACTGTTGAACGGCGAAAAAATTATCAATGGCAAAAGCAGTACGATACTTGCACCAAAAGATTATGCAACCAGAGCCGAAGCCGCCGTTATTCTTTACAATATTTTAACCAATTATAAAATGTCCGGAACTTAACAATTTACAACTTTATATTTATCAAAGACAAAATAAATAACGGGATAGAAATTATTATGTAGTACTTAACTCCCCTAATCAAAATTTCGCTGGCAACCTGTATATAAATATAAATCAGGTTGCTTTTTTTTGGTAAAATTATATAGTATTATTATAAAGTCAATACCTTAAAAAGTTTATTGGCAGGCTGCGTCAAGTAAATAATAAAAACTTTGATTGTTGGATAATATAGTATGATAGGCTATAATTGTATGAGAAATGTAATACTCGGAGGATTGAACCTATGAACAATATAGATTTAACTCAAGCTGTGGAAGCTTTGATAAAATTCAGGTCAGAACGGGACTGGTCCAAGTTTCATACCCCCAAGAACCTGTCCATGTCTATCGCAATTGAAGCTTCAGAACTTATGGAACATTTTCAGTGGAAAAACGAAGACGAGGTCAATCAATATCTTTCCATACCGGAAAACCTTGAAAAAGTCAAGGAAGAAATCGCAGATATTCTTTCTTATCTTCTACTTTTATCTACCGATTTAAAAATCGACCTTAACCGTACTTTATTGGACAAGATTCAGAAGAATGCAGAAAAATATCCCGTTTCCAAGTGTAAAGGAAAGTCTGCCAAATACAACGAACTATAAGCGCAAGGAGGTATTCATATGACCGATAAAAATGAAAAAACTCTTCCCAAAAGAGATGAGATTGACGAAAAATACAAATGGAAACTCAGTGACATGTATCCGGATCTTGACCATTGGGAAAAGGATTTCAACACCGTAAAGCAACTTGTTCAGGAAATTGCCAAATACAAAGGCACATTGGACAAAAGCCCGGAAAATCTTCTTAAGTGCCTCAAACTCAGCAATGACATGATGGCATTAAACGATATGGTCTATGTATATGCAAGAATGAAAAGAGACGAAGACAATGGAAATTCTACTTTCCAGGCAATTTCCGACAGAGCTTCTACTCTTTCAACAGAAGTTTATGCTGCAAACTCCTTTATTGTTCCGGAAATCACATCCATTCCTCAGGATAAAATTGAAAATTTCATGGAAAGCTGTGAGGAACTTAAAGTTTATAGGCAGTTTTTCAATGAAATTTTCCGCCAGAAAGAACATATCCTTTCAGAAAAAGAAGAACAACTTCTGGCTTTGGCATCGGATATGGCAAGTGCTGCAAGGGACATATTCACCATGTTCAACAATGCCGATTTGAAATTTCCCTTTATAAAAGACGAAAACGGTGAGGAAGTTGAGCTTACTAAAGGAAGATATATAAAATTTCTTGAAAGCCACGACAGAAGGGTCAGAAAAGATGCTTTCACAGCACTCTATGAAACCTATACAAAATATAAAAATACTTTAGCTGCATCATTAACCGGCAATCTCAAAGCAAATAAATTCTATTCAACGGCACAAAAATACAATTCATCCTTAGAAGCTTCCCTCGATGCAGATAATATAAGCACTGAGGTATATGATAACTTAATAGACACTGTCAATAAAAATATTCCGCTTTTACACCGCTATTTAAGACTTCGGAAAAAAGCTCTGAAACTGGATGAATTGCATATGTATGATCTATATGTGCCCATTGTGGAAGAGACCAAAAAAAATATTACCTATGAAGAAGCACTAAACCTGGTCGAACAGGGATTAACCCCTTTGGGTGATGAATATATTGGATACCTCAAAAAAGCTTTTTCATCGGGATGGATAGATGTGTTCGAAAATCAGGGTAAAACCAGCGGCGCATATTCCTGGGGAGCGTATAAATCCCACCCCTATGTTCTGCTGAACTATCAGGGAACAATAGATGATGTTTTCACAATTGCTCATGAAATGGGGCATGCACTTCATTCCTATTATACAAACATGACCCAGCCTTATATATATTCGGAATATAAAATATTTGTCGCTGAAGTGGCTTCTACAGTTAACGAATGTCTGCTTATGGATTATATGTTAAAAAATACTACAAGTCAGGAAGAAAAAGCCTATCTTTTGAATCATTATCTTGAACAATTCCGAGGAACAGTCTTCCGTCAGGTTATGTTTGCGGAATTTGAAAAAATAATTCACTCAATGCTTCAGGAAGGAGAAGCTCTTACTGCTGACATACTCTGCGATGTTTATCTCAAACTGAACAAGAAATACTTCGAGGCCGAAGTAAATGTCGATGATGCTATCAAAATGGAATGGGCAAGAATTCCCCATTTTTATACCAGTTTTTATGTCTATAAATACGCAACTGGTTTTTCATCAGCAGTGGCAATTTCAAATATGATATTAAATGAAGGTCAGCCTGCTGTTGACCGATATAAAGAATTTTTAAAGAGCGGAAGCTCCGATTATCCTTTAGAACTTCTGAAAAAGGCAGGAGTTGATTTATATACTCCAAAACCTATTGAAGATGCTCTACTGGTGTTCGAAAAAATAGTCAATGAATTGGAGGCACTTATATGAAAGATCCACGTATAACACAACTTGCTCACAACCTAATTAATTATTCAGTAGAACTGAAACCCGGTGAAAACATTCTTATTGAATGTATCGGTGATTGTTATGCCCTTGCAAAGGAATTGATCAGAGAGGCTTATAAAGCAGGAGGTGTTCCTTTTCTTACAGTAAAAGACAATGAACTTCTAAGGATTCTTTTAAACGACTGTACTGAAGAGCAGATAAAAATGACTGCATCTTATGAGATAGCACGCATGAAAGACATGAAAGCATATATAGGAATAAGGGCCGGAGAAAATGTCAGCGAACTTGGCGGAGTTCCTCAGGACAAAATGAAAATATATATGGAACATTACTCCAAACCCCTTCATTCCGACATCAGAGTCAAAAGCACCAAATGGTGCGTATTAAGATACCCCAACAATTCTATGGCACAGCTTGCAAACATGCCCACAGAGCACTTTGAAGATTTTTATTTCAAGGTGTGCAACTTAGATTATCAAAAAATGTCCAATGCCATGGACAATCTTATAAAAATCATGGAAAGAACCGACAAAGTCCGCATCGTTGCCAAAGGCACCGATCTCTCCTTCTCCATTAAGGGCCTTCCGGCAATAAAATGTGACGGCAAAATGAATATTCCCGACGGTGAAGTTTTCACTGCACCTGTAAAGACTTCTGTTAACGGAGTTATTACCTACAATACCCCTGCCGTTTACCAGGGAGTTACTTTTGAAAACATAAGGCTGGAATTTAAAGACGGCAAGATAATAAATGCTACCTGTAACAATACAGAAAGGCTAAACCAAATATTGGACACCGACGAAGGGGCAAGGTATATCGGTGAATTTGCTATTGGAGTCAATCCTTTCATAGAAACTCCTATGAAGGATACACTCTTTGATGAAAAAATAAAAGGAAGCATACACTTCACTCCCGGAAGCTGCTATGATGAATGTGATAACGGTAACAAATCGGCAATACACTGGGACCTTGTTCTTATTCAACGTCCTGAATATGGCGGTGGAGAAATATGGTTTGATGATGTTCTCGTCAGAAAAGACGGACTTTTCGTAATCGATGAACTAAAGTGCCTAAATCCGGAAAACTTGATATAAAATCTAATGCTAAGATAAGTTTAAAATAGAGGATTGCCGGAAGCAAAATTCCGACAATCCCCTAAGTTTTAAAGAGTTTCAATTCTATCGGATTATTTCTCATATGGATGTATTGTTTTTATAGTTCCATCCTCATTGTAAGTAAGCTCAGTATATTTTACGCATCTCTTATGATTTACTCCGTTAGACAATGATGAATCATGGTAGAACAGATACCACTTGTCACCAATCTGCACAATGGAATGGTGGGTTGTCCATCCAATAACCGGCTCAAGGATTCTTCCCTTGTACACAAAAGGTCCCTTAGGATTCTTGCTTATTGCATATACAAGGTAGTGGGTTGTCCCTGTTGAATAGGACAGATAATAATAACCATTGTACTTATGCACCCAAGAAGCTTCAAAAAACCTTCTATCCTCGTCCCCTGCCAAAATTGGATTACCATCTTCATCAACAATGGAAACCTGTTGAAGATCTTCCTTTAATGAAATCATATCATCGTTCAGCTCAGCCACATATGGCCCCAACGCCGGTTCTGTAGGCGCAGGTTCTTTACCGTTAGGGTCGAATTTACCTGTCTTCCATTTTTCCAGCTGTCCTCCCCACAATCCACCGACATACATATATGCTTTGCCGTCATCATCTACAAAGACAGCCGGGTCAATACTAAAAGTCCCTTTTATGTAGTCTGGTTCGGGCTTAAACGGACCTGCCGGATTCTTACTTGTGGCAACACCGATTCTAAATATTCCTTCTTTATCTCTTGCAGGGAAGTAGAAATAATAGGTACCGTTTTTAAATGCTGCATCGGGTGCCCACATTTGTTGTTTTGCCCATGGAACATCATTAATATGAAGTGCAACTCCATGGTCGATTACAGGAGAATTCAAATCATCCATAGATAAAACATGGTAGTCTTCCATCATGTATTGATCGCCGTTGTCATTTTGTTCTACGTCGATATCCCTGTCATGGGAAGGATAAATATAAATCTTTCCTTCAAAAACGTGTGCTGAAGGATCTGCAGTATAAATGTGCGTTACTAAAGGTTCTCTTTGCTTTGGGATTCTTGACATCTGACTCTCTCCTTAAATTATAATAACTATAACCTATTATATTTTAATATATTTTTGCTATAACATAAAGACCTTAATTTGTTTTGTGTAAAATAAAAATTATCTATGTTATTTTACATTTATTTAAGTTAAAAAAAAAGGGGTTAGTCGTTGCAACTAACCCATGTAAAGGGGGTCAAAATGTATTTTGTGAGGTCATTATTATTATTGCCCTTTTTTCGGAATATATATACATGTTTTCAAAAATTTTTTATAGTTTTTTTATAAAACGTAAAAATCCTATTCAAGACAGCAACTATGCTTTATACATATAAATACTTTCTTTTATCTCAAAAACAATGTCCTCAATAGTCTTGTTGGAGCAAACAATAGTAATGTCTGCATGTTTTTCATATAAAGGTACCCTTTCATTGTAAACATCCAAAAGAGTTCTATTCTTCTCCATGGCTATTCCTCGCCCTTTAAAATCCTTTAGCCTTTTCACCACCTCATCAAAACTCAACTTGAGATAAACAATTTTTCCGTCTTTTTTCAAATGGTTAAGAGCCAAATCACTATATATAACGCTGCCGCCTGTTGCAATGACATGATCTTTTACATCCAGATCCATTACAACTTTTTCTTCAATATAAAGAAATTTATTGATTCCATGCTTATCAATAATCTCCTGGAGAAGCATATCCTGTTTTTGCTGTATCAATAAATCCGTATCAATAAAAGGTTTTCCCATGGCTTTGGCAAGAACCACGCCAACAGTGCTTTTCCCAGCTCCAGGCATTCCTATTAATACAATATTTGATTTATTCATAGGCAAACTCCTAAACTTTTTATTCTATGTAAATTCAAAGTAATCTACACGGTTTTCATATCAAATCCCATCAAATTAGGGTAATTAAAAAGTTTTTAACAACCCTAATAAAAAAATTAAAACTTTCCAACTTTAATGCTCGTTTAGATGATTGAAAAGATTAATATTTGGCTAGAATATATATTACTCCGTTTTTTATATTTTAAACATATTTATATAACATTAGCGGGAGGATGCAAATGGACAATAATATGGACAATAACAGAGAAATTATAAACGCCGAAAGTCTGAATATCGATTCGACTTTAGAAAAGCTGTCGGAAGAACTTAAGGAAAACGAAACCTTAATACTGGATGTAGGAAATAATTATTTCCATCAAACTGACATAATATATGACACACTTGTACTGAAAGGCTATGATGTGAAGAAATCTTTTAAGAATGGCAGAAATCAAATATTAGTGAGTAAAAAAGGTGCAAACGGCAATTTTAAAAATAACATTAAACCTTAAAGTCAATAATAGCAAAATTAAAAAACAGTTTTACCTACAAGTACTTTAATGAAAAGTTAAACTTTCAACCACAGGGCATATCCTATCGCATAAAAGGACAAGGCATTTTTAATATTAATTGATATGCAATAAAATATTCATAATCATCCGAAAAGGAAGATAAATATATTACTTCCCAATAGTCAAACAAAAAACTAGTGCCTCGGAATAAAACTATCCCTTAATATGTTGGCACTAGTTTAATCTATTTTTTAACTTATTTAGCAACTGCATTTATATCTTTTTATAGCATTTGTTGGGCAAACTTTTATACATTCTCCGCAATTACTGCAAATCTCAGGGTTTATTTTTGCAAGGGTTCCTTCAACGCTTATAGCGCCCTTAGGACAGACTTTAGAACATTTACCGCAGCCTATACACCCTACACTGCAGTTCTTCCTTACTGTAGCCCCTTTGTCCATACTGCTGCATGAAACAGTGTATTCATTACATATCGGAATCATTTTAATAATTTTTTTAGGACAGGAAGCCACACACATTTCACAAGCTTTACATTTAGCCGCATTAACCATCGCTAATCCGTCAACTATCTGTATTGCCTCAAAAGGACAGGCCCTTACACATGTTCCAAGTCCTACACATCCATAAGTACACGCTGATGGACCTCCGAAAAGACTTGACGCTGCAACACAATCCTCTATCCCGGAATAATCAAACTTAGTTTTACAAGAAGTGCAAGTTCCCCCACACATTACCCGGGCAGCTTTAGCCACTACTGCTTCAGCCTCCACTCCCAATATTTCGCTTATAGCCTTTGCAACAGTATCCCCACCAACAGGACAGCCGTTTACCTTACATTTACCGTTTACCACACCTTCGGCAAAACCGTCACACCCTGTAAACCCGCAAGCACCACAGTTTGCACCAGGCAAGACCTCTCTTACTGCAGCCACCCGCTCATCGGCTTTCACTTCAAATTTTTTAGAAGCATAAGCCAGACCAATACCAAATATAAGCCCTAAACCGCCAACCAGAGAAGTTGGCAATAATAATTCCTGTAGCATGACTTTAACATCCTTTCCCTCTAAATTCCAAAGAGACCTTTAAACCCTAAAAATGCCATAGAAACAAGGGAAGCCGCAATAAGCGATATCGGCAGCCCTTTAAGCGACTCAGGGATATCACTGTACTCAAGTTTTTCCCTGACACCTGCAAACAATACCAATGCAAGGGTAAAACCCACACCTGAAAACAATCCGTATAAAGTCGAGTATAACACATTATAGTTTTTGTCTATATTTAAAAGAGCAGCCCCTAACACCGCACAATTGGTTGTTATAAGCGGAAGATATATACCCAAAGACCTGTACAGCGAAGGAATAAACTTCTTTAACACTGTTTCAACAAACTGAACCAATGAAGCTATGATCAGTATAAAAACAATGGTATTCAGATAATCAAGGCCATAAGGATACAGGAACAAATCATAAATAGCCCTTGTTATACAGGAAGAAATTGTCATAACGAATATAACTGCGCCACCCATTCCAAGAGCTGTCTCAATCTTTTTGGATACACCAAGGAAAGGACAAATTCCTAAGAATTGCGATAAAACAAAATTATTCACCAATATGGCACTGATTGCAAGCAATATTACATTATTCATTATACCTCATCCCCCTTAGCTTCTCCAACTGCACCACAAGGCAACGGACATGATGCGCAGTTTTTCTCTTTTGATAATTTCATTGATGAAAACTTGTTTATAAGTCCCATTATTATTCCAAAGACTAAAAATCCTCCGGGAGGAAGTATCATTATTAAAGCCGGGTCAAATAAGTTCTTTGTAACGGTAATTCCAAACCATGTTCCTGCACCGAGTAGTTCCCTTACCGAGCCCATTATAAGCAGTGCAAAGGTAAAACCTATGCCCATCCCTATACCGTCTAAAATTGAAAGAAAAGCATTGTTTTTATTGGCAAACATCTCAGCCCTTGCTAAAATAATACAGTTTACAACTATCAGAGGTATATATATACCGAGTTCTTTATCCAATTCTGGAAGATAAGCCTTAAGAAGCATCTGTATAATAGTAACAAATCCTGAAATTATGGTTATATATGCAGGAATTCGCACTTTATCGGGTATGATTTTTCTAAGGAGCGATATTACAAGATTCGATCCCACCAAAACTGCTGTAGCAGCAAGTCCCATACCAATCCCGTTTCTCGCCGAAGTAGTTACTGCAAGGGTAGGACATGTTCCCAAAACCAGCCTGAAAACCGGATTCTCTTTTATAATACCGTTTTTAAGTGTCTCTATCGCTTTCAAAATAACGCCTCCCCTCTCAATTCTCTAATTTTTTTATCCATGTCAATTGCCGCCTGTATTCCTTTTACAACTGCTTTTGACGATATTGTGGCACCGCTTACGGCATCAATCTCTTCTTGTTTGGAGCCACCGGATTTAACAACGGTCAATGCTTCTTTCGGTGTAATACCTACAAGCTGGGAAAGAAACGGCTCTTCCTGGACTTTTGATCCAAGTCCCGGTGTTTCACTAAGGCTGACAATTTTTACACCGGTTATCTTTCCGTCGTTGTCTATTCCCACTACCATAGAAATAACTCCGCCATAGCCATTACTCTCCACTGAATAAACTCTACCTATTTCTTTTCCGTTTTTTGAACAGTGGAAAGCTTCCTTTATCAATTTTTCTTCACCTACAGCACCAAGGATTGAGTCTAAATCCTCAATCTCTTCAAAAGCTTCTGCCTCTGAAAAAACTTCTCTTTTAGCACTTTCTGCCTGAATTTTGTTCTGTTCTGCAATAGCATCTTTGGTAGCGTAGTTTGTGAGTGCCAGAGACATTGTAACTATAACACATATCAAAAATAAAACAATTGTAGGTATAACTATATCACGCAACGGCTTTTTCACCTCCGAAACTTTTTGGCACAGTGTATCTGTCTATAAGAGGAACACAAATGTTCATAAGCAAAATAGCATAGGATACACCTTCAGGGTAGCCGGTATAGAGCCTTATAACAGCTGTTAAAATCCCACACCCTAATCCCATTATTACACGTCCTTTAAAGGTAACCGGTGATGTGGCATAGTCTGTTGCCATAAAGAATGCTCCTATCATTAAACCACCCGATAATACATGGTACAGCCAATCACCTGTAAATAAGGTCTTCCCCCCAAAAATCCACGTCAACAATGCAACACTGCCTATAAATGTAACAGGTATTTCGGGACTTATAACTCTTCTATATAACAGATACGCCGCTCCAATAAGGAGTGCTATCACCGAAGTCTCTCCTATACAACCTGCTATTTTTCCGATAAACAAATCCCAATATTCCGGCAAATATGCAGCATTTCCTTTAACAAATTCCTTCATTTGATATAAAGGTGTGGCTGAGGAAATTGCATCGACTGACGTCGCGGAAGAAATTACATCAACACCTATAGGTTTCTCAAAGCTTGTCATCTGCTTTAAAAAAGCATTGAGCAAAAATACTCTCGCCACTAATGCAGGATTCATGAAATTCTGCCCCAAACCGCCAAATAACTGCTTAGCAATTACAATTGCAACCACTCCACCAATAGCAGCCATCCAAAGTGGAATTGTTGAAGGAAGGTTTAATGCAAGCAGAAGACCTGTTACTACTGCGCTCAAATCCGATATGGTAGATTCCTTTTTCAATGCTTTTCTTGATAGATATTCCGAAATGACACAGGATAATATGGTAACAAATATAACCAAAGCTGCCCTTGATCCAAAAAAGTATATGCCTGCAACCGTTGCCGGAAGCAATGCAATTATAACATCCAACATTATCCTTTGTGTATTTGTATTCGCCCTAAAATGGGGAGATGATGACACAATCAATCTATTTTCCAAATTATTTACCCCCTTTTGCTTCAGCTTGTCTAACTAGTGCTTTTCCAAGCCTAATTGACTGCACAAGATGTATCTTTGCAGGACAGGTGTAAGAACAACAACCGCACTCAATACAATCATTTACATGGTATTTTTTAAGTTCCTCCACATTTCCCTTTAAAGCATTCATATTGAGATATAGAGGCAGCAAATTCATCGGACACGCCCAAACACATCTGCCGCACCTTATGCATGCACTAGGTTTGGGAAGTATTGCTTGTTTTTCATCAAAAGCCAAAAGTGCATTAGTATGTTTGAGAACAGAGGTGTCTAATGAAAACTGAGCAATTCCCATCATAGGTCCGCCCATAAGTACCTTGTAAGGCGGTGTTTTAAATCCCCCGCAAAACTCAAATACATCCTGAAGTGAAGTCCCAATAAGAACCTCTACATTGGAAGGATTATTCACCGCATTGCCGTCAACGGTGACTCGCTTTTTAATAAGAGGCATACCTGTCTTTATATGTTCAGCAATAAAAGAAACACTGTTGACGTTCATAACTATGACACCAACATCAGCAGGCAGCTTTCCCGGAAGTACCTTTCTTCCTGTTGTTGAATAAATCAACATCTTTTCAGCACCTTGGGGATACCGGGACTTGAGTTTTACAACATTAACATTGTCATTTTTTGATGCCACACGTTCCATTTCTTTTATTGCTTCCGGTTTATTATCTTCAATTCCGATAAGCACATTTTCAATCTTTAAAGCATCCATTACAATATTAATTCCACTTAAAACATTCCAGGAGTTTTCAATAATCTCTCTGTAATCGGAAGTGATATATGGTTCACACTCGGCAGCATTAATAATCAATGTATCGATCTTTTTATCCTTTGGAGGTGAAAGTTTGATATGAGCCGGAAAACCGGCACCACCCAAGCCAACCAGACCGGACTTTCTTACAACATCAATAAACTCCTCGATGTTTGAATACGTGGGAGGTTTTATGCTCTCATCAATTTCCTGTTTACCGTCAGTCTTAATTTCAACAGATGTTATATACACACCACCTGCATAAAGTCTTGGTGATACATCGGTTACTACACCGGAAACACTCGAATGTACTGGAGCAGATACAAATTTATCCGTGTTTCCTATCACCTGCCCCACTTTAACTTGATCACCCTTTTTGACACAAGGCTCACAGGGCGCACCAATGTGCTGAAGCATAGGTATAACGACCTTTTCAGGCACTTTCATTTTAACTGTTTCGCAATTTTCCGTTCTTTTTAAATGCGGAACAGCGGCCCCACCTTTAAACATTTTCTTTAACAACATATATCCAACCCCATTTTATCTTTATAATTATTTTTATATAGTTCTTTTTTAAGTCAGAACATTAACCAAAACCGGCTAATACCTTATAACAGAGTAATACCCGGAATTTATAAGACGAAACAAAATATTCCAATAATGCGATGATTTACTTTAATGAATGATAAGGTAGTTTTCAAATATGTTTGCGTTTTTAAGAAATTCATTTTTTACTCTGGATGTTCGATAAAGTCTGGCATATATATTTTCTTACAACGCTAAATTATACTGTTTTAATCACTGTATGAGTGAACCGATCAACTTAACAACATTGTCAAGAAATAAACACTCTTCATTGAGTGAAATAATTATTTATAATGAACAATTTAATTATATTTATTATGCTTTAATAAGTCAAATGCAATTGTTGACGTTTTTATCTATATAAAGCGTTTATGAATATTGTATACAAAATTTTTTTCTTAAACTGAAACCTTTTATATTAATTTTATATTCTTTATTGGACTTAGGTTATTCCAAAAAATACCGTCTTTTTATGAATAGCCCCATCATATATTATTATGGGATAATACGGGGTATTTAAGAGAGGTCTTCTAATTATGAAAGAAATTTTTAAATATTATATTGAAAGATTGGCTAATTTGCTGATTTTTCTTTTCTTTCTTATTGGATTTTACATAGCAGTAAAATATCTGTTTGTTTTTTTTGCTCCATTTTTAACAGCTGCAGTTATATCTGCAATTAATGAACCCATTATTCGTTTTCTTGAGAAAAAAACAAAATTGAACAGAAAAATTTGTACAGTCATTTCCCTTACATTAAGCATATGTGTTATAGCAATCCTGGCCATATCTTTACTTTTTAAAATATATACAGAGCTCATAAAACTGCAAAACAATCTTCCAAACTATGTAACCAGCATTTCCTACTTTCTGTCAAGTTACTATGATAAGCTGAACAAATTTTACAATAGTCTTCCGGTAAACATCCAGGAAGTTTTCAAAAGTAATACTTTTGCTTTTTTACCTAAATTGGAAGCAGTCATAACCGCTATAGCCGGCTCAATAATGGCCAGCATAACCTCTTTGCCCAAACTTGGAATTTTTGTTACAGTAACTCTTCTTTCTTCTTATTTTATAAGCAGTGATAAAAAGAACATAAGAAATTTTATATACAAACAAATACCGCACAAAGCGCAAAAAAGTTTCAATAATGCCAAAAATGATGTTTCGTCCTCTATATTCGGTTATTTTAAAGCACAGTTAATAATTATGTTTATTACCTTCATCATATCTACAATAGGTTTCATAATAATAGATACCGGCTATGAAGTTCTAATGGGGTTAGTAACCGCCCTTGCCGACGGTATTCCTCTTTTAGGTTCAGGTATTGTAATTGTTCCATGGATAATATTGAATCTTATTACCGGCAACATCCGTATGGCACTGGGCCTTTTAAGTGTGTATCTTTTTGCTGTAATAGTAAGACAGATAATTGAGCCGAAAATTGTTTCAACCCAAACTGGCCTTCATCCACTGGTTACCCTGATTTCCATGTATTTTGGCCTGATAATATTCGGTGTAGTCGGTCTGTTTTTAGGCCCAGTTATAATGATTATGCTAAAAAATCTACACTCATCGGGTATTATAACTATTCGGAAAGAATTCCGGTAACAACACGTTCAATTCCGGCAAGGTCTTTTTTTATTTTTATATCTTTAAAACTTGATTCCATTATCTTTATAACATCTTGAGCCTGATCAAAACCAACTTCAAAGGCTAAAAGGCCCTTTGGCTTTAAAAATCCAACCGATTCTTTTACTATTCTCCTGTAAAAATCAAGACCATCCTCCCCTCCGTTCAAAGCAATTTCAGGCTCAAAATCCTTTACTTGCCTGTCAAGAGTATCAATTACCCGATTAGGAATATACGGAGGATTGGAAACAATAATATCAAACTTTTGAGGCGGAACATTCTCAAAAAGGTTGCTCTCTATAAAGACAATTCTTTCTTCAACACCGTAACTTTTGGCATTTCTTTCTGCAATTTCAAGAGCTTCCTTTGAAATATCCACTCCCCAAACCCGGCTGCTTTTAATGTAATATGCAAGGCTTACGGCTATACAGCCGGAACCGGTTCCAATATCAAGAATATTTACCTTCTGTTTTTGTCCGACAAATTCAATAACATATTCCACCAATATTTCGGTGTCCTGTCTTGGAATCAAAACATTATGATTAACAGCAAAATTCAGCGACATAAACTCCTGATGTCCGGTTATATATTGTAGAGGTTCACCGTTTATTCTCCTGTTTAAAGCATCGCAGTATCTTTCATATTCACTTTTGCTTAATACATAGTCATCGTGGGTATAAAGATACTCCTTTCCACAACCTAGAATACAACACAGTATAGCCCAGGCTGTAATTGCCGGGGCGTCAATATTTGCTGATTTAAGCTTTTTAATACCTTCTGTAAAAGCATCCTTTAAAATCACATAAATCTCCTTACCAACCATAAAATTATTTAAAATTTATAACTACCACTTATCTTCGCCTTCTTTTGTTGTTTCCAAAACACCCTTCATTGCTTCAATAGCAACTTCAACCATACTGTCGTCCGGTTCTTTGGTAGTATAATTTTGGAACATCAGACCCGGCACATTTAATATTTGCACAATCTTTGACTGGCTTTTTCCTGCAAATTTTATAACTTCGTAAGAAATACCTGCCACAACAGGCAGCAACAGCAACCTTATTATCATATTTTTCCAGGCTTCCTCATACCAGCCTGCAAAAGAAAATACCAAAATACTTACAACCATTACCGTAAACAGGAATGAAGTCCCGCACCTGGGATGCTTTGTTGAATATTTTTGGATATTTTCTACTGTAAGTTCCTCTCCATTCTCATAGCAGTGAATGGTTTTGTGCTCTGCACCATGGTACTGCCAAACCCGTTTTATATCGTTTAATTTAGATATCAATACAATATAGGAGAAAAACAATATTATCTTTACTATGCCTTCAACAAGATTGTACAACATTACTCCTAAACTGCTTTCCCTATTAAGAGGCAAAAGCCCGGCAATAAAATTCGGAAGTAATATAAAAAGCCCAACGCTGAACAAAAGCGAAATAACAACAGAAATATATATCAAAGCATCCTGGAGTTTATTTCCAAAAACTTTGCCTAAAAACTTTTCAAAAAATTGGTCCACCTTTGAAGGTTCCTTTTTTTCATCTTCTTCCACCTCAAGGTCTACAAACTCAGCTGAAAACATTAATGCCTGTATACCCACTACCATCTGTTTAAACAACCCCACGACCCCTCTTATCAGAGGTAATTTTGAAAACTTGCTTCTCTTTGGCAGAGGTCTCTTTTCTACTATTATCTCTCCATCGGGTTTCCTAACGGCAATTGCTATATTATTCGGACCCATCATCATCAAGCCCTCAATTAGAGCCTGTCCTCCAATACTGGTTATATGTTTGGGTTTGCAATATACATCTGAGTTCTTCATTGTCAACCTCATTTCATATTTTTCTTTAATTATACTCCATACACATGCCAAACTCAAGTAAGGCATAAAGCTATTCCAAAAATAAATGCACCCCTTTAATGGAGTGCATTAATTTTTATATCAGTTTTATGGCAGTTCTATTTGTATTTGGAAATCACGATATCTATTCTCCTGTTTTTCTGTCTGTTCTCTTCCGTATCGTTAGGTGCCACCGGTCTGTACTCCCCGTTTCCGGTTGCAGTTAATCTTGTTGGATCCAGAGAGCATTCATTGATAAGAAAGAGTACCACATTAGTTGCTCTTTTAGTGGATAGTTCCCAATTTGTGGGATATAGGCTGGTCTTAATAGGTAAATTGTCGGTATGCCCTTGTACTATTATTTCAGTATCAAGTTGTTTCATTAATTCTGCAATTTTTCTTATTGTTTCTTTCCCAGACTCTTTTATGTCCGCCTTTCCCAAATCAAACAATATTACAGAATTTATTCTTAATATTAGGGAAGTCTTGTTATCAATAATTTGGACATATTCACCAAGATCCATTTCTAAAATAAGTCGTTCCACCTGTTCTTTGAACTCGGAAATCTGGTCGGAATCACCCAAGCCTGCTTTATTGTTTTCATTATTGTTGGTGGAATTTTGTTCTTCAGAAATATCCGGCATATTATCATCCAATATGCTTATTATATCTTCACCGTTATTATTATAGAATATCTCTCCTCTACTAATATTCATAAAGGCAGATTTAAGAGAATAGGCAACTTCCTGAAATTTTTGCTTATCCACCGTTGCCATGGAAAAAAGAAGTACGAAAAAAGTTAGCAATAGCGTAACCATGTCACTGTATGTTGTCAGCCATTCAGCTGCTCCTTCTGGTGGATCATCATCCGAAATAGTGCGTCTACCTTTTTTACTCATAATACACCTCTCTTTGTGCTCATGCTATTAGCCGTAGGAGTAGCTATCTTGCTATTTGTTTCCTGCACTGCTACTTGCCTCACTTACAATTCTGTCATATTCGTGCTTCTGCTTAGGCGACAGGAAGGTTTTCAACTTATGTTCCAGTATTTTGGGATTTTCTCCAGCCTGAATTGACAGTATTCCCTCTACAATCATCTTTTTCTGCTGAATTTCCTCTTTACTTTTCGTAGACAGCTTATTGGCAATGGGATTGCAAATAAGGTTGGCAAGTACACTGCCATAGAAAGTTGTTACCAGTGCTACCGACATGGCAGGTCCAATTTTTGAAGGATCGTCAAGGGCCAACAATAACTGGATAAGACCTATAAGAGTACCTATCATACCCCATGCAGGAAACTGAGCCGCCAATGTTTTAAAAAACCCTGCACCTTTGTCATGCCTTGCTTTCATATTTTCAATTTCCAAATCCATAGAATCAATAATAATATCCGGTTCTACTCCATCGATTACAAGCTGTAGGGATGCCTTAAGAAACTCGTCTTCAATCTTTTCCTGCTCCGCTTCCAGAGAAAGCAAACCATCACGCCTAGCCTTCATAGAAAGTTCTACTAATTTTCTTATTATATCTATTTGCGACTCTTCCTTCGAAGTAAACGCTTTGATTACAACTTTCATTATGGGCTTTATTTCAGTTATCTTATGCGTGATAAAAGCAGCTGAAATACCTCCTCCGACTACGCAAACAACCGAAGGGGCATCCCAGAACGGTTTAAGGGGTCCTCCCCAGGCTATTGATCCCAATAAACAAACTACTCCAGCAATAATTCCAATAATTGTTGCTATATCCATAGACTACCGCCTTCTGCTCCATAATTTTTTAATTATTTTTATTAATTTCTAAATTCTTTATCGGAAACTATGGATATTTTTTTTATAGTTTTAAATATTAAATTTAAAAAACCTGAAATTGTATGTATTCCATCACTATTAATATTATGGTATATTATTAAGAACAAAAAATTTTATGTATTTAAAGGAGTGGCCATGTTTAGCAACAGGATAAAAAACATATTTTCGACAGCAGTTTTATTGATGTTCATTGTTTTTATTTTATTCAATACATTGTATTTCATTGCTGTTAAGCCTTTACAATTATACTTTAAAGAACATGTAACCATATCCACATTATTTTTTACAGCAGGCACATTTATTTGTGCCGGAGTTATTATTTTTCTTTACAGTAAGTACAATTATAAAATAAAATTGGACAGGCAAATCCCAGTACTGTTAGTTCTCATTTTTATTACGGCAGTTCCGCGCCTTATATGGATCGCTTGTATTAAAGTAACTCCGCTTAGCGATTTTAATACATATCATATTATTGCCACGGCTTTTTCAAAAGGCAATGTTATTGGAGGCAGTTATATTTCCTTGTTTCCTCATTATATAGGTTATCCTGCATTTTTAGCACCTTTTTACAGGATCTTTGGGGCATCTGTCAATGTTGCCACTGTTTTAAATGTGGTTTTGAGCTGTGGAATTTCGTTTCTTATATATAATATAGGTTCTAGTCTTTATGACAGAAAATGCGGTTTTATTGGCGCAATTATTTGGGCAATTTGGCCCTCACAAATATTTTACACAGCCTTAGTATCAACAGAAATTACCTTTACCTTTTTAATGCTTCTTTCAATATATTTCTTTATATCAATTTTAAAAAATAAGGATAAAAAAGGCTTTATTTCAGCTTCATTGAAATTTTTTCTGTTAGGTGTGCTATGCTCCGTATCAAATATTATAAGACCCGTTGGCCAGATAGTTCTAATTGCTATCTGCTTATATTACCTGATATTTGTTATTGAAAAAATAAGAATAAAAAACAGCATACTTTCTAAAATTATCTTTTTAGCTTTTATCCTCATAGGCTACCTCATAACCTCGAATCTAATAAGTTTTGCCATTACAAAAGCTATCGGAAGAGAAATTGCAAAATATCCTATTGGTTTTAACATATATGTAGGCTCAAACTATGAAAGCAACGGTTCATGGAATGCAGAAGATGCCAACACTCTTACTGAAATTCAAAAAACACCCGGTATCACAGCACAAGAAATTCATAACGAACTTTTAAAACGCTCATGGGAAAGAATAAGCAACAGGTCAATTATAAAAAACCTTATACTTGTTTGCAAAAAACACAGTATGATTTGGCCTGTTGACCATGATAGCCTGGTATATATCAGACAAGGCCTTATACAAGAGGATATGAAATTTGATTTTTATAAGTTTGAACGCCTTCTTGTAAAGCTGTCCAATTTTTATTACCATACTATACTCTTACTTTGTGCCTTCGGAGGAATTATTCTCATATTGAAGAAAAATCAAGAAATCCCGATTTTCCTTGTAATAATTATTTTAGGTATCATATCTCTTCATATTATAGTGGAAGTTGCCGGAAGATATCATTTTCCAGCAATTTCAATCTTCTCAATTCTTGCAAGTTACGGTATATCGTCTTTAGACGATTTTAACAATATAAATACTATAATAAACAGGAAAAGCAACTAAAACAATAAAGGCTCTTAGAATTAAATTCCAAGAGCCTTGGCGCGCCCAAGAGGAGTCGAACCCCTAACCTTCTGATCCGTAGTCAGACACTCTATCCAATTGAGCTATGGGCGCATCCGTAAATCGAACATATAATATAATAATATATATTATAAAAAAAATCAACTACATTATTTTCTATTTTTTATCCTTTCAATTTTAAAATTTTAATCGACAGTATTAAATTATTTTTACAGAAACATTGAAATAATTCGCTTAAAGCTCAGAATACATGGCATGGATACGTTAAATGAGGTTTATTATTTCTGCAATTTGTCAAAGTTATATGATATAATAAAATCGTTTTCAATTTATAAGATTAATTTTGAAAACTCAAAATTTTCCCAAACTATAATAGGGGGAGTGTAGTAATGTTTTTTGAAGCTTATAAAACAATTCTTTATTCTGACACTTTAATTCCTGATATTTTTATTACCGAATATATGCCATCCATGAACCCGGAAAGTTTGAAAGTATATATATATTGTCTCTTCTTAAGCAAGTACGGCAAAAATGCTACAGTAGAAGAGTTCGCAAAAAGCCTGGGTATGGAAGTGGATAAAGTCAAAGAGTGTTTGACAAATCTTGAGAATTTAGGGGTACTTACATGGAAGATGGATGGCATTGTTTTGCATGATTTAAAAGAAAAAGAAATTAAAAAATTGTATCGTCTCAAAACTACATCTTCTCCTGAAGAAGCTGTTAATAATTGTGAAAAGAATAAAAAACGCAACGAGATTATTTATACAATAAATAATTCCTTTTTCCAGGGAGTAATGTCTCCTTCCTGGTACACCGATATTGACGCTTGGTTTGACAAGTACCAGTTTGATGAAGACGTAATGCTAGCTCTATTCCAGTACTGTTTCGACCAAAAAGGACTTATCAAGAGTTACATAGAAAAAGTGGCAGAAAGCTGGAAAAGCAGGAATATCCGTAATGCCTTTGACCTTGACAATTACTCTATGGAACAAAAAAAGTTCAAGGATGTTCGTGGTGCTATAATTAAAAAGTTAAAACTTGGAAGAAATCTTACAGAATATGAAGATGCTTATGTAGAAAAGTGGGTCATGGATTATAAGTATGATTTTGATATAATTGAACTTGCACTGAGAAAAACGACGGCTAAATCAAACCCGAACTTTAATTACATAAACAGTATCATCACCGATTGGTATAACCACGGTTTGAAAACCAAAGAGGAAATATTAATGTACGATGCAAAAAGAAGGAAAAATTCATCCAAACGTCAAGAAGTGTCTGTCCCTGCATCGGGTGCACCGCAACAGGGTAATTTCGAGCAGAGAAAATACGATGAAGAATATCTGGACAGCCTTTATGAAAATGCTTAACTTTAGCTTAAAACAATTTTTGGGCTTATGCTTAAAAACATAAGCGTATGAATATCAGGAGGTTTTATGTACAAGAATATACATATTCAAATTCAAAATGAATATGACAAAAGGCAAAAAGAAATACACGATGAAGTAAAGCTTAGAAAAAAAGAAGTGTATTCAAAGATACCAGAAATTGAACAGATTGACAACGAAATTCAATTGATGGGAATAAAATATACCAAGATGATTTTGCAGGATTCAAATATTGCTGATTCTTTGGTTAATGAGCTGCGTGACAAAATTGAAAGTTTAAAGAGTAAAAAGGCATTGCTGCTTAATAAATTTTCATATCCATCCAATTATCTTGAACCCAGATATAACTGCAATCTGTGTAAGGACACTGGCTTTGTAAGCAATTTAGGGCATACGGAAAAGTGCTCTTGCTATAGGCAAAAATACATAAATTGCCTATACAATCAATCAAACCTGAAACTTGCTTTATATGAAAATTTTTCAATGTTTAACGAAAATTACTATCCCGATGTGGTGGATGAAGCAAAATACGGTATAAGAATATCTCCAAGGGAGAATATTTTAAAGATTAAAGAACGAGCCATTGAATTTATTGAAAACATTGACTCACCAGACAACAAAAATTTGTTCTTCTGCGGTCCGACAGGTGTGGGGAAAACCTTCATGATAAATTGCATAGCTGCAGAATTGATAAACAGGGGTAGAACAGTTTTATATCAAACAGCTCCATCCCTTTTTACCACTATAAACGAATATAAGCTTAGAAGTTTTAAAGAAACTGAATATGAAGATTCAACCTATGACAATATATTTGATGTCGAACTGTTAATAATTGACGATCTTGGTACCGAGTCGCCCTCTGCTGCAAGGTATGCTGAGCTATTGAATATACTGAACTCAAGATACGATAAAAATCTCCAACGCCCCTGTAAAACTATAATTGCAACAAATATGGGTGTAAGTAAACTTCATGAATATTACGACGAAAGAGTAGCTTCTAGAATTATTGGTAGTTTTGACTTATTTAAATTCGCAGGCGAGGATATACGTATGTTAAAAAGAGCGGATAAAGCAGTTTCAAAAAATCTTTAACTTAATTACAATTTTGAAACATTAGTTTTATTCTACTATTGAATTTTAAATCTTATGTTATAGCAACAAGAATTTCTGTCATGTATTAAGGAAGCAAATAATATTATTTTTAACCCAATTGAACTAAAGTAAGCTTTAAACTATAGAAATACAATGGATTTAAGGCTTTTCAGTTCTAAAGAAAATATAATAAAATACCCTTGTAAACACACTTCTTAATTTATAACAGCTTCAAACATACAAAGTATAAAAATAAGCTCATTTCAAAAAGTAATTTGGATTAAATTTTTTCTCATAATTTCTAATATTTACCTTGATTCTCTTATCAAAATAAGATAAAATGTCTATTGCCTATGTAAATAATGGGATTATTTATGTAAATTTGTATTAATGTTTATTTATAGATTTTAAAATTAAGATAAATACAGTAAAGAATTTACGAACATATTCCGGTACAAAGGGGAGAAGATAAAGTTTTTCTTTGAAAATCTTTCTGCTTAATTTATAACATTTCCATTCTAAGTAAATTTTCGGACAGTATTTACAATCGTTTTATTTAGATTTATGTGTTAAAAATACTCAATATTATTAAGAAAAGCAATATATAAAAGTTTTTATTCAATTATATAAGGTCTTTATTTAATAAATCAACTTTCGCAGGAAACAACTGATAGCTTTGCCTTGATATGAAC